>Ga0222650_1000111_pt1 | contig 74096 bp, 66 predicted proteins | sample AntAcemetagen367_FD_179820 | JGI IMG/M metagenome (GOLD analysis project Ga0222650, IMG submission 179820) | Saline water microbial communities from Ace Lake, Antarctica - #367 | ecosystem: Environmental > Aquatic > Non-marine Saline and Alkaline > Saline | place: Antarctica: Ace Lake... | reverse complement strand
GCCGAGCTGACTCCGGCAGCCATCGCTGCGGCCAAGAACGCCGCAAGCGAACTAAAAACAGCCTAAAATACCGCAGCTTCAGCCAAATATCTAGCTCGGATCAGATGCCCAATTTTAAGACGCTTACCTTTGCTCGGAAATTTCGCGCAAACGACGTTCGGCTTCTTGACGCATCTTTTCGGCTTTCTCGCGTTGTTCTCGCACTTGTTCTGCGACTTCCGCTTGAGCCCTTGTCCGATCTTTTTCCAATCCGGCCCGAGCGCCCTCCCGATTCATTTCTTCGCGACGTGCTGCTTGGTCGCGTTCCATGTGTTCGCGTCTTTCGTGATGTTCCGCGTCGTGATGTTCCGCGTCGTGATGTTCCGCGTCGTGATGTTCCGCGTCGTGATGTTTCTGATCGTGGTGCTGATCGCTGAGTTGTTCACGTGCTTCGCGGAGCATCGCCAGTTCTCTTTTGGCGGCCTTGAGAGTATCGCGTAATTCTTCGGTCGCTCTGTGTTGCGGGTCACGAAGTGGTCGATTTTGAGCGCGAGGAAAAGAGGCATAGGCAGCTTGTGCGATACGTCGGGCGTCGTCGCGCTCTATTTTATTTTGAGCGAGAAGTTCGGAAAGGAGCTTCTTCAGAGCATTGGACTGGTCTTGGTTCGCGATGGGACGTCGGGGTGATGAGCGGGTCTCGCGTTGGAGGGCGGGGGGAGCGAGTTTCTTTTTGGTCTCGAGGTATTTTTGGTCGGCCTGTGCGCGGGTCATGTCTCCACGTGCGACTGCACCCTCGATCCGTTTCTTGATGGAATCCCAGTCTAGCTGCTCTGTTTTGACTTTTCTGTCGTCTTTAAGTTGTGGGCGACCAGCGCGTTCTCTTTCCTGGGCCTGCATGAGGGGGGAAAGCAAAGCTGTTAAGGTTAGAATGGGGATGAGTATTTTCATAGACCTGTGGGTAACATCTCGAGGGTGATTGTCGAGAAGTGGAATGGGATGGGTCTTTTCGCGGATCGGGAGACTGTTAGACTTCCAAGTGATCATTTTTATGTCGTGGGTCCTTTTGTTGATTGGATCAGGTCTGTTTGCGTGGTTTTTTGTGATCAGAGGACGTGGGTCACTGCGATACTGGATCAGGACTTTTGAGGTCGGGGAGCAGTGTGTCTTGGGAAAGACCTTTGGGAATGATGATAGCGAGGGGCATTCCCAGTTCCTCACCGACGCAAACGCGGTGGTCCGTTCACTGGAACTTCGCACAAACCGGGTGTGGCGGGAGTGGAATCGTGGTGATGGAAAATTGTTTTTGGGATTGGTGATGAATTTGTCTCCAGATGAAGAGGTGCCCCAGGGATATGAGCTGCGAATTCTCGCTAAGCGCAAGGTTGTGCGCCTTTCGGGAACCAATCGACTCGATGAAGATCGTGAGATCGAAGCGGTGCGAAGATTTTCCATGAAGAATGATTTGGTCTTGAATCATGAGCGTCCTGGTCGCCTTTCGGGGCAGTCCTTTAGTCTCTTCCAATGGGATGTTGAGGATCAGGCGAAATGGAAGGAGCCCTCGATGATTTCCCGATGGATGGAGGGGACCTACCAACTGAGCAATAATCTTGTCATTCCCCTTTTGGCAACACTTGTCGCGGTGGCTTTGATCGGCACCGCGCAGCCGCTGATGTTGGTGCTGGGAATCGTTTTGATCTGCCTACTTTCGGGGGCGTGCAAGTTTGTCTTTATTCACCAGATGACCGATGAGGCGGACGAGATTCATTTGCAGAATTACTAGGCATTGAGCGGGTCCTAGAAAAACGCCCCGTTTTCACGGAGCGTTTTTGAAAAGTGAAGGGTGGAGGGAATCTCTCCCGATCTACGAACCAGCGGCTTTCATTCGAAGAGCGCCTATTACGCTGAGTCCACTGATGATCAGGAAGACGGCAATGCCAATTCCGGAAGCGCCAATTCCAGCAGATGGGATGACAGGAAGTGTCGGGGCCCCACCCACGATGGCGATGGGTGGTGGGACGATGAGGTCTTTAACGTCAAGCATCTTAGCCATGATATCGACATTCGCTAAAACCTCTTGATTCACCTCCTTATAATTAGCGACCATCTCTGGCGTGACGGTGGCAGCACTGTTTCCGAAAGAATTACGGATGTAGGTTAGAACTGCCGCAGTTTCTTCGTTTGTTTTGGTCGCTCCAACGGCCATCATCCCGGCGGCAAATTGGTATTCCGTGCCATTGACGGTGATGGCACCTTTGAGCCCGCGAAGTTGAATGCCAATGATATTTTCAACGGGCCCAGTGACCCATTCCGATTGGGCAAGAGGAGGACCAAGGTTGGTGACACCCTCGCCGTTCATGCCGTGACAGGCAAAACAGGCGGTTGCGGTGTATTGCGCTTTGCCAAGCTCCATCACGGCGGGGTCGATTGTATTTTCTTCGCTCACGGTTTTATCAGATTCGGATTTCGAACGGGCGGAAGTCTCCGTTGCTTTTGCGACTTCGTCCATCTTTTTGGGTTCGGCAAGTGAAAGTTCCTGCACTTTATAGGGGGGCGCGTTTTGGGGGTTGGCCTTGGTGAGGGTCAGAAGCCAGGCGATGAGGTCGCGGGTTTCGTAAGGGGAGAGAATCGTATCCATCGAGAGCATTGAGGACAACGGATTCGGCTCTTCGCTCAAATCACTGGTCTTAATCCGCCAGATGAGGTCTTCGCTTTCCTTGAGGTCGATGTGTTCTGCTGTCCGGTCTACGATGGTGCCACTTTTCGAAGAACCATTCTTGAGTTGCAGGCTGGCAAGGCCGAAGCCCGCGGCGATCTTGGCGTGAGGGAGCATGAGGGACTCGAGGAGTCCGGCGGCACTATGGCGCTGGGCGACTCCCATAAGGTTGGGGCCTGTTTCTCCTCCCTCGGTGTGGCCAGTTTCGTGGCGGTGGCACTTCATGCACTGGGCCGCGGCGTGGGTTTGGAACGTTTTGAAGCCCCGGATGGCGTCGCCACCTGCGAGGGTGGGCTCCCATTTCGCAAGAGGATCATCCGGCGAGAGTGATTTTTCATAGTTGGAGAGGGCTTCTTGAATGACGGGTTCTTCGCGCTTCCGGGCGGCGATGAGGAGGTCGAGCTTCGTGGCTCGGTCGCTTTTGCCTTCAGCGAGGGTGGCAAGACCGTCTCTGAGAAAGGGGATGGCGTGCTCGGCGGGGAGGTCGCCGATGATTCCCCAGGCAGTTTGGCGGCGGCTCGTGCTGTCGGATTTGAGCGCGCCTTGGAGCGCGGCGACGGTGGAAGCGGGGTCACGTTTTGAGGCGATCTCGAGCGCTTTGGCCGCGAGGGTGTCGTTGTCCGAGCGGGCTGCTTCGGTTAAAATGTCGTTGGCATTGTCGGGGGTGCCTTTTAGAAAGAGGTCGAGCGCACTGGCGCGGGTTTCGCCATCAATTTTGGCGTCGCGGATGATACGGGTGAGGCTCCCAGAATCGAGACCTTCGTGCTCGATGCCGTATTTAAGAGCGAGCTTCATGGCGTCGCCGAAGATGGCAGGGCCGCCGCTGAGGAGGAGGCCGATAGTCTCGTGGAGGACCATTGCCATGATGGCGGGATCGCGGGGAGGGAGCGGAGAGTGGTTGCCCAGTGATTGGTCGACTTCGTGCGGGTTCTCCCACATCGCGAGAAGGCGCATCGCTTCCTTGCGTTCTTCGATCGGAAAGACGGGATTGGCAGCTGCTTTGAGGAGGCGGGTGAGGTTTTGCTCGTTCGGGATGCGGTAGGCGCTGTGGATGAGGCGGCGCAAGACCATGCGGGTGAGTGGGCGCTGCTGAGTCCCGAGCGATGGGTCGTCGAGAAGGGCTGTGACGACGGGACGAGCTTGCTCGATGGGGGTGTCATGGATGGCGCGGATGGCGTCATTGGAGATCTTGAGATTGGTGTCGCCCAGGAAAGAGATGACCTTTAGGCTGCCCATGCGGCGTAGGGTAATGACGGCGGCATGGCGGACTGCTTCGGAGTCATGGCGAACGAGGCCGGCAAGTTGCTCTTCGGTCGCGGTTCCAAGGAGGGCCATCACTCCGGCGTGGCGCAAGACGGGATCCTTGTTGCCATTGAACGCGATCATCTCAAGGACGGCGGGCAGGGCTGTGGGGTCGCCAATGCGGCCGATGGAGATGGCCGAGAGGGTGCGAACACGGGCGTCGCCATCGGTCAGAAGTGGGGTGAGGAATTCCGCTGATTTGAGGGTGGATTCTCCGAGCATTTTTGCGACTTGGGCGCGCACCCGTGGATCGTTTTTTGGGAGAAGTTGCACGAGGAAGTTCGTCGCCATGGCGTTGCCCTTACGGGCCATAATGCCGAGTCCCCAGATTCCGTGGAGGCGCTCGAGAGGGTTGATCTGCTGGTTGGCGGAGCCGGTGAAAAGGGCGAGGCCTTCGGGGCGGGAAGCGAGATGCATCTGGGCGCGAAGGCGGACACGCATGTCGGGGTGGGCGAGGAGATCTCCGAGGGTGCGGGCGGAGGTGGTTTTGAAGTCGGTCGAGTTCAGGAGTTCATCGACGCCTTTCCCGGGGTTCTTTTCGGCGAGGGTATAGATCCGGCCGGCGTCGTGTGATTCCCAGCCGGTGACGAAGTCCGAAACGTAGAGTCTACCATCGTATCCCCATTCGAGGTCGGTGGCGGCGACGCCCCAGTTGAACTTGCCGGACTGATCGACGGCGAATCCGGCGCCGTCATCCTTGATGCTGAAATTCCAGATGCCGGAGGCGGCGGCTCCGCCACGGTAGTCGCAGATGAGGAATTGATCCTTGCAGCCGAGACTGTATCCGCTGCCGGGATAGTAGGCCAGTCCGGAGGGACCGGAGGTCAGGTTGAGGATGGGTGGGACGATGTGTCCGGGTTGGGCGTCGTTCTTGGGCGACCACATTTTTTCCTGCATCCACTGATTGATCGGGCGGTCCTTGATCCCGGCGGTGGTGTGAAAGGAATGGAGAACCTGGTGGCCCATGCGCCAACCGGAGTCGGCGCCTTCGAGCATGAAGACGACGCGGGCGCGGTCGCCTTGGTCGGAGTTGTTGTCGACGGTGATTCCGGTGCCAAATTTATCGAAGGCGATTTCCTTGGGATTACGGAGTCCGGTGTGGACGACTTCCATGTTGGAGCCATCTGGTTCGAAGCGGAGGATGGCGCCTTGGTTGGGGTATTTGTATTCACGCCCTTCCTTCGTGGTGAAAGAGAAACCGCGGTCGCCGATGGTGGTGTAGAGTCGGCCATCGGGTCCTAAGGCGAAGCCGTTAAGGTCGTGACCGGAGAAGGAAACGCGCACGCCAAAGCCATCTTGCACGACCTTGCGTTGATCTGCTTTGAGATCGCCATCGTCGTCCTGGAGGCTCCAGATATTGGGGATGCAGGCGAAGTAGATCTTGCCTTCGAAGGCCATGATACCGGCGGCGGTGCCATCGAGGAGATCATTGAATTTCTCGGCGAAAATTTCCGATTTATCGGCGATGCCATCGCCATCGGTATCGATGAGGACGCGAATTTTTTCGGAAACCTCGGTGAGCTTTTCGAGCGGGAGTTTTTCTTGCCACTTCTCGTGCATCGCGACCCGGTCGGCGGTGGTTTGGGACGAAAGGTCATCCATGAGCCAGTAGAGGTGGTTGCGATTGTCCTCGACCCCGAAGCGGAAGCGGTGGGTTTCGGCGAGGTAGACATGGCCCTTTTCATCGACGGTGAGAGCGGTGGGGGAGTAGACACCGAGGGTTTTGTTTTCGGCGAAGAGTTGGACCTTGGACCCCTGCGGAACAGTCAGGCCGGGGAGGACATCGGTGGCGACGAGTCCGTCTTGGTTTGTCTTGGCCTCACGGTATTTTGGTGGGGGAAAGAAGGGGGTCTCCTTGTCTGAGAACACGATGTGGTCGGCATTGATAATGCCCCATCCGCCGGGTTCGGCATCGATGATGCGGAGACGGGCGGTCTTGCCGAGGTGGTCGGGAAGGGCCCAGACGACTGGGCGCATTGCGAGGTCGTTTTGACCGGTGGCTTCTATGACGACCTTACCGTCGATGAGGAGTTGGACGGCGGTTTTTGATTTGTGGTTTCCGCCCGCAATTTGGAAGCCGAGGTAGGTGAGGTTGATTTTAAACTCCGGAGAGGTGAGGGTTCCGGTCGCTTGATCACCTCCATGGGCGGAGCTTACGAAGTACTGATCGGAGTAGGCTGTCACCTTGCCGTTCATTCCTTCCGGGCTGGTGGCAGTGGGGGCTTTGCCGAAAGCGGTGCCTTCGATGGCCCACTCGCCGAAGCCATCTGACTCGAAAGTGTCGAAGACCAAATCGGTGGCGAGGGTTGGGAGAGTGAGAGAAGCGAGGAAAAGGGAAAGACGCATGTCAGAGAACATTAGGGTTAGTGCTAAAGATGGGGCGAAGTCGGGATTACGCAAGAAATCCAAAGACAATTTCCCCCTGCAGGAAAGACACAGAAAGGATGGATTTGTCTCTAAAAAGTCGTCCGAGTTCTTTTGCGAATTGGTCGGCCCACACAATCGACGTGCATGAACGGGGCGTGAATGTCTTCGACGGGAATCCTCGTAAAGCGCTCACTCAGGATTTCCCCGACTATTACGATACGGACAAATTGCCCGGTGAGTTTCTCCCAGGGGGAATCCGAGGGTGAGGGATTTTCCACCCGATAGCGGAATGAGGTGGAAGCCTCTTCTTTACTTTTACCCGTCACAAAGAGTCGGTCGAGGCCCGTCCCAAGCGGAGGTCGGGGTTGAGATGCGTTTCGCCTACGGCTATGCCAATGCTTGGTGGCCGCAAGTGAATCTCTATCGCACGGCGGAAGAATCGGAAAAAGCAGGCGCCCCGGATTGGGGGATTTGGAAGAAAAAAGGCCTTGAAAAATGGAAGGAAGGGTTTCTTCAGGACAAGGTGGATGGGAAAGCCGCTGAGCTTTGGGACTTTGAGCTGTCCGAGTATCAAAAACAGAGCCCTCAGGATCAGATTCGAAATCTTGCGCAGAGAGGGGCCTGGGCAAAAATTGCAGACTTTCCGATTGACGAGAGGATGCAGTTGGTCTGGGAAAATTTAACTCTTCACTTGGAAGTGCCGGAGGGACAGGTCCTCCCGGGAGAGAACCTTGTGAATGATCACTGGGCCAAGATCGCGCGGGATGTCGATGCTGCCTATGTGAGCAATGGGAAGGAAGTGGAGCGCTACGTCTTTTAAGAAGGCAAAACGGCTGAGGAACCCGCGATCAAGAGATTCTCTGGACAGGATATCTCCCCGTGATGCCACCTCGAACCGTTTCCTTGCGTATTCCGGATTTCAGCAATCCGAGGGAAGACGATGACTTGAAATTATCCCCGGAGGATTTTTGGCTGAGGACGAGTGGTCGCTTGATTGAAACCCTGACCGCTGGAGCGCCCGTGGCTAACTTGGATTTCGTGCTGCGTGATCCTGCCGATTCGCAAGGTCCCACGAAGCGGCATCAATTATTTCGTAAGGAGGCGGTGGGGTTGGAAAAAATCTGGCACAAGGATTTTTTCGAGGCTGATGGCTTCACGGTGGTTTATCGTGGGTCACCGGAATACCTCGATGAAGCGATGCCGCTCAATATTTTCACGAGCATGTATTGGCATATTCGGCTTTCACGCTGCGGACTTGTTTTGAACCGAAACCTTCCTCTCGGGGAGGTCTACAAGACGGAGAGTGCTCTGTATCAGTTCCAACTTGATCGCTGGAATGGGCGTTTAAAAGAAAGCCTGAAGACCTTGGTTCCGCAGCTGAAAAAGAATCGTCTTCTCACTCTTGGGCAGGCGAGGTTTACCCTTCCTGATGCCGAGGGGAAAGCAAATCCCCTGCTGCGGGAGATTCGAAAATTCTTGGAGTGAAATGAGAGGTTTTACGCCAGTTTCGATTTCCAAAAGAAAGCGGCAATTCCAGAAACGACAAAGGTGCCAAGCCAACAAGCGAGAATGAAAAGATGAATCCTGTAGCCGGGGCGGAGTCGCGTGACCCAGGGGAGCGGAGTGACGATCCAATACTTTGCAAGCAAGACTCCGAGGACGATGAAGGCAACGAGGGGAATGTAAGTTTCCGGGATCATGAGCTACCTTGACTAGAGCGCGCCTTGGTCTGGGTCGTCTTCGTCTAGTCTTTGTTTGGCGCTCTCTAGACGTTCCCGAAGCTTTTCAAAACGTTCCTTCTGATTGGGAAGATCGGCGATTGCGGTCGCAAGGGACATTGTGCCGAGTATCAAGAAGATGCTGTAGCTTGCTAAGTTGCCACGCACCACGGCTTTTGAAATTTGCTTAAAATCGTAGTCGGGGAGACGCTTTGCCAAGGTGCGTCGCTCGATCCAGACCGAACCCATCCAGAACGGAATCAGCATGACAATCGAGGCGGCTGCATTACTGATATAGAACGATTCAGTGGGCATGAGACCGCCAAAAAATACGGTCTGGATGGCTCCTGTAGAAACGAATGGATGTGCTTTCAGGCCGATCGCAGACAGTCCCATCGAGATTGGGATCATTCCTACCGTCCAGAGAAGCCAGGCGAAGGGGATCCCCGCGATGGTCGACTTCCAGTTTGCGTTCAAGGCGTGCCGGTATGAATCGGCATAGCTCAACCGGAGGACGCGCATGACGAACCATCCTTCGATTCCCGCGATAACGAAGATGCCCATCAGCGTCGCGAAGCTGTGGGGTAGGAATGAGGGGAGCGCGACATTTGCGATCATTTCTTATTTCCTTCTGTCATCAAATCGAGGTTTTTGAGGATGGCAGCTCCCATTTCGGCGGTGTTAACTCGGGACTCGCCCTCGGCTCCAGTGAAGAGGTCGCCGGTGCGAAGGCCGGCATCGATAGCGGCTTGCACGGCGGCATCGATGGCGTCGGCGGCTGCGGACTCGCCGAGGGAGTAGCGGAGCATCATGGCGACGGAGAGGATCTGGGCGATGGGGTTGGCAATACCTTGGCCGGCGATATCGGGTGCGGAGCCGCCGGAGGGTTCGAACATGCCGAAGTAGAGGCCGTTCTCTTTGACGTTTCCGAGGGAGGCTGACGGGAGCATGCCAAGGGAACCGGAGATCATGGCCATTTCATCGGAGAGGATGTCGCCGAAGAGGTTCTCGGTGACGAGGACGTCGAAGGAATCGGGGCGCTTGACCATCTGCATTGCGGCGTTGTCGACGTAAAGGTGATCCAGAGCGACCTCAGGGTAGTGTGGGGCAACTTCGTTGGCGGTTTCGCGCCAGAGGACGGAGGTAGCGAGGACGTTGGCTTTGTCAACGGAGGTAAGCCGTTTATCGCGGCCCATCGCGGCCTTGAAGGCGACGTGGAGGATTTTTTCGATCTCGGACTTTTTGTAGACCATGGTGTCGAAGGCGACGGGTTCGCCATCGCGCATCTCGCGGCCCTTGGGCTCGCCAAAGTAGATGCCGCCGGTGAGTTCACGGACGCAGAGGACGTCGAAACCATTCGGGATGAGTTCGTTTTTGACGGGAGAGGCGTGGGTGAGGGAGGGATGGCAGGAGCCGGGGCGGAGGTTGGCGAAGAGGCCGAAGTGTTTGCGGAGGGGGAGAAGGGCACCGCGCTCGGGCTGGATGTCAGGCGGGAGGTTTTCCCACTTGGGTCCGCCGACAGAGCCGAAGAGGATGGCGTCTGCTTTTTCGCTTGCTGCGATGGTTTCCTGGGGGAGAGGGGTTTCGTTGTTGGTGGCATCGAGGGCGGCTCCACCGACGAGGTGGGTGGAGCGGGAGATTTGAAAGTCGAATTTCGAGGCCACTGCGTCGAGGACTTCGAGGGCGACGAGCATGACTTCGGGGCCGATTCCGTCGCCGGGGAGAACTGTGATGGTGTGATTCATAGACAGTTCCTAGGTTGAGGAGATGGTTTGCTAAACTCTAAATTTGAAAATCTCACCTTCTGGGACGTGAAAACCCCGCAAGGCCGGAGGGCGATGCGGGGTTTTCGGGTTTTGAAAATTGGGATGGGCGTATTAGGCGTCCTTTTTCTCAGCAGCTTTTTCGGTCGCGGTGTAGCCCTTTTTCTTGAGGGCTTTGATAAGGTCGGCGACTTTCACGGAATCCTTCGCGGTGACGACGGTTTCTGCTTTATTTCCGGTTTTTGGACCGCATTTTGCTTTCGAGACTCCTTTGACGCTTTTTAGTGCAGCCTGCACTATTATTGGACAACCGGATGCTCATTTAAGGCCCGACACTTCGAGAGTGACGGTCTTTTCGTCAGCGGCGATGGCTTCGAATCCCGGCGCGACGCCAATTACTGCCGGAGCAGCGATGGCACCAGCGGAGAGAACTGCGAAGGCAGCAATCATGGTGATTTTAGTTTTCATAATCTTAGAATGAGATTGGGAGCTGAATTGCTCTTTATTCTCAATCGACAGTGAATCAGAAAGTTGGGGGTTCACCTAAATCTTTTTTATTCCCACGAAGGTGAACTTTTTTTCATGATCCATTCGAGATCGATTTGCTCACCGACAGGGAAATCATAATCGCGGTGCTTCTCAAATCCGTATTTTTGATAAAAAGTGATGGCGCGTTTGTTCTCGCTGAAGACGCTGAGGTAGATCTCGGGGGCTTGGCGAACCGCGAATTGCTCAAAGGCCCAGGTCATAAGAAGGTCACCGAGGCCGTGGCCGAGAAAAGTTTGGCGGAGGTAGAGCTGCCAGATCTCCATGGCGTCAGGGAGTGGGTTTACGGCCGGGACGTGAACGGGGCCAATTTTAATGAAGGCGATGAGGTCGTTTTCATGCTCGATGACCTGGTGAATGAGGCGCGGGTCGGCGAGTTCTGCGGTGACGACTTGGTCGGAGTAGGCTTCGGTGAGGAAGGTTTGGAGGTCGGCCGGTTTGTAGAGTGGGCCGAAGGTTTCGATGAAGGTGTCGCGGCCGAGGCGGGCGAGCGCGGAGATGTCGCTTTTGGTGGGGGCGCGGAGTGAGATTTGAGATTTGAGCACGAAGTGTGAACGTTGAAATTTGAACGGAGCGGGGTTGAGGGGCGCGGAGACTCAAATCCAAACTCCGTAAGGTTGAGGGGGCTCGCTTTTACTCTTCGAGTTGCTTGAGTTGGATGTTGCGGAACCAGACGGGTTGGCCTTCGGCCTGGAGAGCGATGTGGCCGTGGGAGAGTTGGAGGGGAGCTCCGGCTTCGAAGAGGGCCTTAGTGGGGACGACGGCGCCTTGGGGGTCGAGTTGGGGTTTTTGGTAACGGAGGGCTTCCTTGCCGTTGACGCGGTGGATGATCTCAGTATTTCCTCGTACTTCTATTTCAATTTTGACCCATTTGTCGGCGGAGAGAGTGGGGGCAGAGGATTGGACGATGTGTTGCGTGATGAGCTTGCCCTCCATTTCGAGGTTGGTGCCGGGGGTGCAGACGTTGCCGGTGGGGCGTTTTCCTTTCCCTTCATCGGCGAGGAACTGGAACTCGAGGCTGACGGGGAAGCCCTGGTCGAGAGTCATGGATTGGGGTGGTTGGGAGTGGACCATGATGCCGCTGTTGAGGTTCACGTAGTTGGGGGCATCCGGCATCATTTCCCCGACGAACTTGTATTCCATGCGGAGGATGTAGTGCGAGTAGGAGAGGTTGGTGTAAAGGTGGCCGAATTTCTTATCGAACTTCGGGTATTTATCGTACTGGCATTTCAGGATGCCGTCTTCGACACGGAAGGTCTCGAAAGTGTTTTCGCCGAGGGGATGCTGGGCGATTTTGGGCGTCCAGCCGGTGAGGTCTTTGCCATTGAAGAGGGTGACCCATTCGGAGGCTTGCAGCGGGAGGAGGAAGACGAGGGGGAGAAGATTGCGAAACATGACGGGAGCATGGTTCGCTGAGGGGAAGTTGGGAATCCCGGAGAGCCTTTTTTTATTCGGTGCTTTGACGACTGATGACTGGGGGGTGGGGCATTTTCAGGGCGACACGGGCTCTTTGTTGCTGATCCTTCATGTCTTCGAACATGGTGCGGGACTGTTCATAAGTGCGGACCGCCTGCGTGGAGCGATCCTGTTTCAGCGAAAGTTCGATGGTGTCGTCTCTTCGGTCTCCGGTGATTTGTTTCATCTGCTCGACTTGGCTGGTCAGAATTATGAGGTCTTTGCGGTTGTCTTGGACGAGATCGGACTGGGCGATGCGTTCGACCTTGATTGATCGCTGGATGGTGTTGGCGCTGATGTTCGGGATGCCTAATGAGGCGACCTTTGCGACTTCTCCCATTGAGAGACTGGCAATTTCATTGGCGACGAACTTTTCAGATTGGCGGTCGTGATGGGTGGCGAGGATTTGGATGATGGCGGTGCTTTGATGGTCGCCAGAGATTTTGGGGGCGTCTCCGGCGGGGGAATCACAGGAGGGGAGGGCGAGGCAAAGGACTGCGAGTGAGAGGGTTTTTTCATATTGGGAGGGGAGGGATTCAGACACACGAGATGGTTTAATGTTCAGAGTACGGAAAAAGAGTCGGCAAGGAAGGGTGGATTTGCAGGATGGCGGCATGAAGATTTCTGTGGGATTGTTTTTGGTTTTCGTTCCAATGGTGGTGGTCGGGCGGATTTTGCCGCCGTCACTGAAGGCTTTGGTGGAGTCTTCGGTGATGAAACCTGCTTCGATTGGGGTGTTTGTGGTGCCGTTGGAGGGTGAGGAAGCGGTGATGGCGTGGCGGGCGGATAAGGCCTTGATTCCGGCATCGACGATGAAGGTGATTACGACGGCGACGGCGTTGCAGGTTTTGGGGCCGGAGTTTGCTTTTGAGACGAAGATTTATCTGAAGGGTGATGATTTGGTGGTGGAGGGTGGGGGAGATCCGATATTGGGCGCGACGAGTTTGACGGGGGACTTTGCGGTTTGGGCGCGAGCATTGAAGGAGGCGGGGGTGACGGAGATTGCCGGTGATATTATCGCGGATGCTTCGTTTTTCGAGGAGCAGAGAACACCGAATGCTTGGCCGTGGGGAGATGTTGGGAACTATTACGGAGCGGGTCCGAGTGGTTTGAATTATCACATGAATTCATTTGAGCTGACCTTCTTACCGAAGTCCCCGATGAAGCCGGGGTTCCCTGCTGACCTCTTCAAGGTGTGGCCTGAGCCACCGGGGGTGAAGATCATCAATCATATGAAATGGGGTCAAAAAGGAAGCGGCGACCAGGGGTATGTGTATGGGGGGCCCGGGGCGAAGGTGATGACCTTGAGGGGGACTGTGCCGATGGGGATCTTTAAGATCCGCGGAGCGATGCCGGATCCTCCGCTGATGTGTGTGACCTTTCTGAAGGACTTTCTCGAAACGGATGGGATCGCAGTCAAAGGCGAGGCTCGGGTGGGTCAAGTGGAGGTCGAGGGGCTGGTGCCGGTCTTTGTGCAAAAGTCTCCGTCACTGGCGAAGATCGTGAAGGGGACGAATCACCGAAGTGTGAATCTCTATGCCGATTCGATTTTTAAAGCGCTGACCCCGTCTGGGAGCACGGATGCTTCGGTTGGGAAGGTGAATGAGCACTGGGAGAAGCAGGGCGTAGATTTGACGGGTTTTGTGATGCATGATGGATCGGGGCTTTCGCCGCGCGGGACGGTGACGGCGAGGCAGTTGGCCATGATCTTAAAGAAAGTGAGGGGCGACGAGACAGGGGAGGTTTTCGTGAAATCACTGCCAGTGGCGGGGCGATCCGGAACCTTGGCGGGGTTTGGCAAAGGGATGGGGATTGAAGGGAAGGTCCGCGCAAAGTCAGGAACGATGACCCGGGTGAAGGCCTATGCGGGGTATTTTCATGGCAAGAGTGGTCGGGAGTATGCGTTTGCGATCTTGGTGAACAATGCGGCGGCGCCATCCAAGGCCGTGATGGCTCGGTTTTTAGAGCGGATCGTGTTGGACCTCTGAATGACGATCCAACCAGCGCGTGTTGCGTGACTTTTTTCTCGTGGGCTTGAATAAAAAATGAAGTAGGATGGTCCTAACACCATCGCCCCCCCCCCGATATGCGTTATTTTTTACCTCTCTCCCTTGTTGCTTCCTTAGGTTTCGTCTCTTGTCAAAAGGAGGCTGAAGTCATTCAGGTTGACGATCAGAAGGAAAGAGCGCTTGAGATGGTCGCCTTGAGGTCTGAATTAGCGAGGCTGGAGATCCAGCTGGTGTCCGAGCAAAATGACCGGTTTCGGATGGATGCGGAGCAGGCTGAGATTTTGTCGGAGTTGGCGGCGGTGATGAAAGATTTAAAGGACGCTGCAAAACCTCAAGTGGTCGCGATTCCCATCGAGAAGGTTGGGGTTCCGGCGGTGAGTGAGGAGGAAGATCATGGCGAAGAGCGGAGGCTGTCTCGGCTCAAGGCGGAAGGGGAGGAATTGGCCCATCTGAAGACGACATCGGGTGACGAGTATCACGAGCTGGTCATTAATCGGGTCACCGACATCGGAGTGGTCTTTCGCCACCGTGGAGGGATTGCCCGGATTCCTTTTGCTGAGTTGCCGGTGGCCTGGCAGGACCGTTTTTACTACGATCGAGATCGCGCTTTGCTAGCTTTGAAAAGCGAACGCGTGGCGCAGGCCCGATATGATCGGGCGGTCGAAGCGAGCCTTGCCGAGATGGAGGGCAAAGGGGCCCAAATGGAAATCGACGAGAGCCTCGATCGTCTCGCCGGAGCAGTGGAGGACTTACAGCGCCAAGCCGCCGCCGCACCTCAGGAAGGGCCACGCGATGGCGGGATCATAGTGAACCCGCCCATCATTGTGCACGACAACAGGTTTGCGAACGATAACAGGTTTCTTCAGGATGATTTCTATTGTCCGCCAGTCGTTTATCCACCCATTGTAAGGACTCCGAACTTGCGGGTTCCAACGATTCGAAACGGCAACTCGGGTCATCTCGAGAAGCCCAGCCTTCATGACCCGACCCCTCTCCGTCCCACGCCGACCGTGAATCGCCCGGGCTCACGGGTGACGGGATCATCGACAGCGGTTCCCCGCTCCCGGCCAACGACCCGTCCGTCAACTCCGGCTCCCTCGCCGACGGTTCGTCGTCCGGCAACCCGCTCCAGTTCGACGGCCACGCCGGTGCCGCGATCGCGACCCGCTCCAGCGGTGCAGCGCCGAAGCGCTCCCGTGCCCCGATCCAGTCCGGCGACTCGTCCTTCAAGGTCTGCTCCCGCTGCTCCGGCCCGTTCGCGGCCCACGATTAGAAAGCGATAGCATCGGGACGTTTGCGCGCCGGGGGGATGTTTGCTAGTCTTTGCGCATGAGCGCGCAGACGGCGGAAGTGACCCACCTTTTTATCTCGCCCGGCCATAATTATATTGGTCGGCACGGGAAGGGTTCGGAGGATTATGAAATTTTGGATCGCGAGGAAATCTCGTTGGTGGCGGATCGTGGGGTCGAAGATGATCGTTTCTTTGACTATGAAGAGGACTACAAGGGGCAGGTGACTTTGTTTGACCATGCGACTTACGAGAGGGTGATGAGCGAATTTGAGCTGCCCGATTTGCAGCCCTCGGCCTTTCGCCGCAATGTCGTTGTGGCGGGAGTGGATCTGAACGACTTGATCGGGCGCTCGTTTCGATTGGGGGAGGTTGAGCTTTCCGGAAGTGAGGAAGCGAAGCCGTGTTATTGGATGGATGAAGCGTGCGCGCCGGGGGTGGAGAAGTTTCTCCGGGGAAGCGGGGGATTGCGGTGTCGCATCACCGCAGGTGGCAAGTTGACGAAGGGGACTCTCACGCTCGAACTGACTTAGAAAATGGCTTCTGATGAAATGCGATATGGAATGCTGGGCGAGGATCTGTCCACCATGGAGGAAAAGCTGGCAAAATACTCCGGCGAAGTGGGTTGGGACTATCTCAAGGAGCATTATGAAAATGGCGTGCTGTTTTTTGTGGATCCTGATCTGAAGCTGGAGGAGGCTGGCGCGGCCATCTCGTCGGATGAGACAGAAAAGGTCCAAGGGTGGTTGAAGTCCGCTGATTTGGTCAAAATCGAAGGTCTTCATGCCGCCCAGTGGAAGGACACCGAGCAACAATTCGAGGCGCTCGTGGTTTCCCCTTTTGTCATTTTCCGACCTATTTCCTGAGATGCTTACCAAAACACAACTTGCTGATATTCTCGCTGAATTCGGCGAACCCGCTTACCGGGGGACCCAGATTCTTGATTGGATTTACAAAAAACGGGCACGATCTTGGGATGAAATGACCAATCTCCCGGAATCCCTGCGAGTGGCGCTGGCAGAGCGATACCCCCTCAGGCCTCTGAAGCACACTTTGACAAAGGGGTCCAAGGATACCACCCGGAAGTTTCTTTTGGAACTTTCGGACGGACGCTACATCGAGACGGTCTTGATTCCGGCGTCGCCGGCTCTTTATGGTGAGAGTTCGGATCGCCATACCTTGTGTGTGTCCTCCCAAGTGGGTTGCGCTTACGGATGTAAGTTTTGCGCTTCGGGACTGGATGGCTTCACGCGTAATCTCAGCGCGGGTGAGATTGTTTCGCAAGTCATTCTCGCGGAGGAGTTATCGGGCGAAAAGGTCAACAATCTCGTCTTCATGGGGATGGGGGAACCTCTCGCTAACTTCAAGAATCTCTGCGAAGCGCTCGAGATCATCACCTCGGGTTGGGGGCTCAAAATCGGGGCGCGCCGTATCACCGTATCGACCTCGGGCCTCGTTCCCCAGATCAAGAAACTCGCTGAACTGCCGCAACAAATCCGCCTCGCAATCTCTCTGCACGGGCCCGATGATGTCACCCGTGACAAGATCATGCCAGTGAATCGTAAGTTCCCTGTGGCCGACCTTTTCGACGCGCTTCGGCTTTGGAATTCGAAGAAAAACCAGAAGATCACTTTGGAATATATCCTAATCGATGGGATCAATGCCGGGGTCGAACAGGCCGGGGTCCTTGCGAGTCGGGCGGCCTCGATCAAAGCCAAAGTGAACCTGATCCCTTACAACACCGTTGATGGTCTGGAGTGGGTCCGGCCTTCGGACGCAAACTGCAAACGGTTCAAGAGCGTCCTGACGAGGGCTGGAGTATCGGCGACGCTTCGCTTGGAAAAGGGACATGATATCGATGCCGCCTGCGGGCAATTACGATTGAAGAAGGAAAAAGGGGCCCTATAGTCGCGCCAGATTGAGGTGGCGAGGAATGACTTTTTCCTTCCCCTCTGGCATGGGAAACGCTTGGCTCTCATCACCTACGATTATGAAAACCTTCCTCCCTCTTTTAATTTTGACGCTATCGACGATAATCGGTCTGGGTCAGGTCAGCGTCACCCTCAAGGTGGATCGGCGCCAATATCTCGAACACGAGCCGGTGACGGCCGTCGTCACGGTGACAAACCGAAGCGGCCGCGAGCTTGATTTCGCGAGCCGTTTGGAGGGCAAGATCGCCCACAGCTGGCTTGATTTCAGTATGAGAGACTCGGGCGGACGTGAGATGACGAAACGCCACCACAAGGTTTTCCAACGTGCCGTGATTCCTGCCGGTCGCAGCATGTCGCGCCGGGTCAACCTGAGTGGCATGTTCAATGTCGCCAAGGTCGGTAATTTTGCGGTGACCTCTCATGTTCGTCGCCCGGGAGTGGAACAGGAGAGCTACACGTCCAATTCGGGACACTTCACGGTGGGCGGGGGAAGTAAGATTCACAGCGTGCCCTTCGGCGTTCCGAATAGCCCCTTTACCAAGAGGGAGTACAATGTCGTGACCTTCAACGACGGCAGTAAAACCTCGATCTACGCCCAAGTCATGGACACCAATTCGGGCCGTTCAATTTCGACCTTCCGACTCAGTGAATATCTTGGTTTTGTAAAACCCCAGATGGCTCTGGATAATTTAAACCAGTTACATGTGCTCTATCTCGCTGATCCTGAGATTTTTGTGCATGCGACCGTCAACCAGGATGGCTACCATACTGGGACGAAATATTTCAAAAGGTCCGGTGGTCGCCAGCCTCGTTTTGTCGCTTTTGAAGATGGTAGTGTGGTTGTCTCCGGTGCCATTGCTTACGATCCTGCCAAGGAAGCCAAAGAAATTCCTAAAGCCCGCCGGGCCTCCGAACGACCTCAATAATTTGGGGCCTTGTAAAAAAAGGTTGCCTTTAATGTCCTATTTTTTTAAAAATTAAGCGAACTAAGATTTTTTTCCATGAATTCCCTTCTCACTTCCCTCGTCCTACTCTTCCTAACGCTGCTGCATGCTTCCGCAGATTCCTTCAGTACCGTGGTCATCGACGCCGGTCACGGTGGACGGGATAATGGCGGAAGTTACGGTAAAGTTTACGAAAAATGGCTCGCGCTCGATACGGCAATGCGAGTTGAAAAGAAATTGAAGGCCAAGGGGTTCAAAACAGTGATGACCCGCCGTAGCGATAATTTTGTCACTCTTCCGGGCCGCGCTAAGATCGGTAACCGTTTCCCAAACTCGATCTTCGTGAGCATCCACTACAATTTTACCTGGAAGCGTGATGTCTCTGGTCTTGAGACCTTTTACTGTTCGTCTCGTTCGAAGCCTCTTGCCGCCGCCGTCCAGCGTGGCATGCTGAATGAGGTGAAATCGGTCAACCGCGGTGTCAAATACGCGCGCTACTACGTCATCCGCCATGCCCAGAACCCCGCGATCCTCGTTGAGGGAGGGTTCGTTTCAAACTCGAAAGAGCGGGGCCGAACCAAGGAAGGCTGGTATCGTGAGGCCATTGCCACTGGCATCACCAATGGCATCGTGGAATACAAGAGCCTTCGTCGCAGCGGCAAGGCTCACTAACTTTTAACCGCCGGCGATGTCCTTCGATTGGAGCACCCGCTACCAGACTGGAAAGACGCCTTGGGAAAAAGGGGAGCCTCATCCGGAGCTCTCTTTTCTGTTGTCCGAGCATCGCGGATTGATCGAGGAAGCGAGTTCGATTTTCGTCCCAGGGTGTGGATTCGGCCATGATGCCCATCTTATCAAGACGATTGGCAAGGGTGGGGTTCTGGGGCTGGATCTGGCGCAGGAAGCGATTGATCAAGCTGAGGCAAGGTATTCCGAACAAGGGCTTTCGTGGGTGCTAGGCGATCTTTTTGAATGGCAGGGCACCTATGAGCTTGTCTTTGAGCACACCTGCTTCTGTGCCATTCCGGAGAAACGCCGGGCGGATTATGTCGCGAAGATGGCGCAACTCATCCCGGCGGGAGGGCATCTTCTGGGGATCTTTTTTCTCAATCCCGATCACGAGGGCGAAGAAGGACCGCCGTTTGGGGTCTCGACCGTTGAGTTGGATGAGTTCTTTGGAGGAGACTTCGAGATGGTTTGGTCAAAGCGACCTTCCAAAACCTTTAAAGAGAGACAGGGGGAGGGCAGGGAACTCTCGATGCTATGGCGGAGAAAAAAAGGCGAAGCTTGATCCTTCGCCTCTAGGGTGGATTCGGTTTTACGACCCTTTTGTTCGCTTGCCAAGAGGACCTGCCTTCTGAAAACGGTATCGAAGCAACGGAGTCCCCCTGTAATCGTAGATGGGGAGTTCCCTCCAGTGGGGACCGTGGAGATGAGAGCCTTTGCCTAATCTGAGAATCGTCGTCTTTTCGAAGGCGGTGAGTTGAATCCAGCGATGATCGCTACGTTCGAGAGAGGATCTCTGTGCGGCCGACGAAGGTGAAAGTGGTAGGAGCGAGTCGTTTTTCTAAGAACGACTGATGGGAGCTTGTCGCTGCCCAAATGACCTCAATGAGGTGTCAGTCTGGAGATGTTCCAGAAGCTATTTCCTGAATTGACGGGCGATTTGGAGCAGGGTGCCGGAGAGGATGGCAAAAGCGCCAATGAGGGCAGAGCCAGTGCGAGGTCTCTCACCTAGATAAAAACTCTGTTCCTCATGCAAGACGAAGGCGGCAACTCCGATTCCTGAAGCGATGAAGAGCAGCCCAAGAGCGCTGAGCTTTTTCTTCTCGAGGAAAAATACGATTTTGGTGATCATTGGGTTAAAAACGCTGCGCTTATCTTGTTCTAAGAATGATACGGTTTTGGCGATGAATGTTCTCATGAGGGAAGGGGTTATTTGAGAGCAGCCTTCCTCATGGCTGGAAACTCGGTGACCGGAGTGAGATTGATATTCCGGTCATAAACTTCGGCGGCTTCGGATTAGATTTGGATCTGTCGGTGGATGACGTGGTTTAGGAAGTCGCGGCGACGGTGCGGCCTTTCCAGGCGAGGGGAGCAGTGCGGGTCGCTAGGATGAAGAGGCCGGTAAAGAGGCCTTGGGCGAGGAGGGCATTGCGGAAGAAAACCCAGGTCGGGATGGCGAATTGCGGAAGTCCGACGGTGAGAGCTTGGAACCAAGTGGCGACGGATTTGGTGGCGTAGAGGGGATCGGAAACCCAGCTCAAGGTGTTGGTGATCAGATAGAAAGCAAGCGCTCCGGCGAGTGAGCCGAGGAAGAGCTTGCCGGTGCCGGTATTTTTGAAATGCCGGGCGAGGGCGACCATGGCGGCGAAGCCAAGAATAGGAACGATCATTTGCGCGGTCCAGTCGTAGCCCTGCGCGGCGTTGGTGGGGCCATAGCTGATAAGCCATGCAACCGCGGGGAGAATGAGACCACGCCACCCGAAGACGGCCATGCCACAAAAGATGAGGGCTCCAAAGGGTTGGAAGTTGACGAGTGAATCAGACGTCATCGTGCCCAGGACACGTGAGGTGGCGAGGACGATGACAAAGACGAGAAACGGAAGCACTTTCTGCATGCCGTGAAGGTAGTAGCAGGAAGGGCAAATGGAAATTCCAGAGTTGGGAATCTTTTAGAGGGAGGGGCTGAGCCTCTGGTCTTTCTTTGTGGGTGGATATCGGTAGTTTCGGGGAATGAAATTTGGGGCTCTTTTTCTCGCTGGATTAATTTTGAATTTGTCAGGGGAGACAATGCCCAACGTGGTGGTTTTTCTCTCGGACGATCAGGGGTGGGGGGACTTGAGCCATTCGGGGAATAACGATCTTAAGACGCCCAATATTGATTCGCTGGCACGGGATGGGGTGAGCTTTGACCGCTTCTTCGTGTGTCCAGTGTGTTCGCCGACGCGCGCGGAATTCCTCACCGGGCGCTATCATCCGCGCTCGAATGTCTACGCAACTTCGGCAGGTGGGGAGCGCATGAATCTCGATGAGACGACAGTGGCGGATTTATTTAAGAAGGCGGGTTATGCGACAGGTGCTTTTGGAAAGTGGCACAATGGTATGCAATTTCCCTATCATCCGAATGGACGTGGCTTTGATGATTTCTACGGTTTTTGCAGCGGCCACTGGGGGGATTATTTCTCGCCGATGTTGGAACGCAACGGGGAGATCGTGAAGGGAGAGGGGTTCTGTATCGATGACTTCACAAACCAAGCGATGGCTTTCATTGAGAAATCCAAGGGGGACGGGAAGCCCTTCTTCGCATACCTGCCATACAACACGCCGCACTCGCCGATGCAGGTTCCCGATGAATATTGGGAGCGTTTTGAGAAGAAGGAACTGTCGATGTTCGAGCCCAATAACCACCTCCGTTGTGCGCTCGCGATGTGTGAAAATCTCGATGATAACGTGGGGCGGGTCTTGAAGAAGCTCGATGATTTGAAAATCGCTGAGAATACCATGGTGGTTTGGTTTCATGACAATGGCCCGAATGGAAAACGTTGGAATGGTGGGATGAAAGGGAGGAAGGGTTCGGTGGAAGAAGGAGGATGTCGGAGTCCGCTTTTCATCAAGTGGCCGGGAGGGATCAAAGAGGGTTTGTGCATCGAGAAGATCGCTTCGGTCCGTGATCTCCTGCCGACGCTGTGCGAGCTTGCGGGCGTGACGGCGGCTCCGAAAAATGCGCTCGATGGGAAGAGCCTGGTCCCATTGATCCAGGATCCCAAAGTCGAGTGGCCGGATCGGATTTTTGTGAGCCAGTGGGGGAATCGCTTTGGGGTGAGATCACAACGGCATCGTTTGGGGGCGAAGGGGAAGCTCTTCGATATGGTGGCTGATCCTCAACAGAAAGAGTTGGTGGTGAACAAGGTCGTTCGTGCTGAATTGGAGCAGGTCTTGGCGTCTTACAAAAAGGAGATGCTGCCGGGCTATGGGCGTAAGAATGAGACGAGGCCTTTTGTGATGGCGCATCCAGGATCTGACCTGACTCAGCTTCCCGCCCGCGATGCCAAGGCTTCTGGAAAGATCAAGCGATCGAGCGTTCATCCCAACGATTCTTACTTCTTCAATTGGACCGATCCTGCCGATCGTATCGTGTGGAAAGCTCAGGCCGGCGATTCGGGGGAATTTGCGGTCCGGATTTTCTATGCCTCAAAGAGTGCCGGCGCAAAGTGTCGTTTATCCTTCAACGAGACCTCACTCGACTTCACCATTCCTGCGGCTCATGACGTGCCGGCCCAAGGAAAGGCGGAAGATCGTGCGCCGCGAGGCGAGTCTTATACCAAAGATTGGCGGAGTCTTGACGCGGGTGTCCTCGAACTCGCGGAAGGAGACGGTGAGTTGGTGTTGCAGGCCCTCGAAATCCCCGGCAAGGAGGCGATGGAGTTTCGCCTGCTGACTCTGCGGAAGTTGGAATAGGAGGCTACTTTTTGATGCCGAGGTAGTTGAGGACGTCGTCGTAAAAGCCACTTTGGTTGGCATAGAGGGCGTAGTTTTTAGCGCTCTCAAACCACTTGCGTGTCGAGGGTTTGACCTGCTTCGAGGACTTGATGAGGTCCTTCCCGGTGATCGGGATGATCTTGCCTTTCTTCATCGCTTCATCGAGTTTTGCTTCGGTGGCGCGATCGAAGACGGCGCGGAGGTCGGCTCCGGAGAAGCCATCACACTTCTTGGCAACGGCACTTTCTTCGAGCGCAACGACGGGCTTTTCCTTGGCGTGAATTTTCAGGATTTCTTCTCGCGCTGCCTGATCAGGAGGGGGCACAAAGATGAGGCGATCAAAGCGACCGGGGCGGAGGAAGGCGCTATCGAGATGCCAAGGCGCATTGGTGGCACCGAGGATGAGGACGCCTTCGTTGGCATCTTCTTCTCCGATTTCGGTCAGGAACTGATTGATCAAAGTGCGGCCGGCTGAGCCACGGAGGTCGCGGCGATCCGCGGCGAGGGCATCGATCTCATCGAAGAACAAAACCGAAGGGGCGGCTTGGCGGGCGAGTTCGAAAATGCGGTGAAGTTTCTGTTCGCTTTCGCCAATATACATGTCGAGGACTTGGTGGAGGCCGACCGAAAAAAAGTTGGCTTTGATCTCGCCGGCGGTCGCTTGGCTGAGGAGGGTTTTGCCGCATCCCGGAGGCCCGTAGAGGAGGACCCCGCCGCCTGCTTTTTTGCCGTAGGCTTTGAAAAGGTCGGGGTTTTTGAGTGGGTGGATGATCTTCATGCGGATGTCTTCCTTGACCGCTTCCATGCCGCCGACGTCCTCAAATTTCTTATCGGCCTTGACCCGGAATTCCATGTCGAGATCACGGGCGGCCACGGCATCGAGACCGCTGAAGGGGTCGGTATCGTCGTCCTCTTCTTCGAAGAAGTCACCGGAGCTCGTCATCATGGCCCGTTTGCCTTTGCTGGAGGTCGAGCCACCGCTTTTAATAATTTGTTCGAGAAGGGAATCGTCGGAAAGAGCCTGATCGATTTCGATGGCCTTTTCATAAAAGTCGCGTGCCGCTTGGGCTTCGCTTTCTTTAAGGGCGAGGCGGGCGCGGAGAAGCCACGCGGAAGCGCAGCGGTCGTCCTTCTCGAGGAGTGATTCGAGACGTAGAATGGCTTCAGAGGTCCGGCCCTCGAGGTCGATGAGGCGGGCGAGGGAGACCTGGGCGGAGGCGTTTTTGGGATCAAGCTTGATGATGCGATTGAGCATATCCCGTGATTCCTCGAGTTCGAATTCGTCTTCGAGCGCGGTCGCGACCATGAGAAGGAGGGGGACGTTATCGGGTGATGCTTCGAGGGCGGCGCGAAGGCTGTTCAGATCCATGGCGCAAGAAGAGCTCTCCAGAGACGGGGTGACAAGCCTCAAGCTCTCTCTTTTCACGCTGGTCAAACAGGCTTGCGGTTTGCAGTTTGCGGATATGCCCTCCATTGAAAAAGCGATCTCTCTCCGAAACGTGCATCGCTACGAGGATGCCATCGCGGAATTACACCTCGTCCTTGCACAGGATCCGGAAAGTGCCTTCGCCTATTTTCATCTCGCGCTGACTTATTCGGCCATGCCTGCTGCTGATGCCAAGGCGCTCGAGGCGATTGAGGGGGCGATTGCGAACGAACCGACTGATCCGGATTACCTGTCGACTAAGGCCATAATTCTTTGTGAGATGAATCGGGGGAAGGATGCTTTGGCGATTTCGGAGGATGCCCTCGCGCTCGAGCCCGGATCATATCAATGGTATGCCAAGGCAACGAGTTTGGCGGGTTTACGGAAGTGGTCGGATGCGCGGGTGGCCTGTGAGAATGCGCTGGAGATCGATCCGGACTACGATTCGGCCTTGGATTTGAAGAATGTCATCCTACGGGTGCAGGGGGATTTGGATTCGGCGGAGAGTGCGACGATGGCGCAGTTGTCTCGAAATGCGGAGAGTCCGACGGCGCTTTCCAACGCGGGCTGGACCAAGTTACAGCGGGGTGACCGGGCCAAAGCGGAGGAGCTTTTCCGGGAGGCCTTGAGGATCGATCCCACGAATGAGTATGCTCGTTCGGGGCTTATCCAGGCTTTTAAGAGCCGGTCGCTTTTTTACCGACTCTATTTGAAGTGGGTGTTCATGCTTCAGCGGATGGAGGGAAAAACTCAGTGGATTTTGATGATCGGAATTTACCTGGGCTACCGGGTCGGTCGCGAGTTGCTGGAGAAGGTGCATCCGCTCTTGGGGATTTTGATGGTGGTTCTCTACTTGGGTCTTTGCTTTGGGACTTTTCTGGCGCCGGGGATTGGGAGCGGGCTTCTTTTAAAAGACCGCTTTGCTCGTCTGGCGCTGACGGGGAAGGAGAAGCTGGATGGACTCGTGGTTTCGGGTTTGTTTTTCGGGGGAAGTTTTTTGGCTGGGATTGGCTTTTTGTTCGGGCCGGGTTTTCTCGCTTACCTTGGTTGCGGAATGCTGATCGCTTCAATTCCAGCGGCCATGGTGGTGCGAAATTTGTCGAAGATGGGCCAGGTGATCTTCGGCGGGGTTGCCGCGATGGTGCTGATTGGAGCGGTCCATTCGTGGAGTTTTCACGAGCAGACCGGTGAGTTGGTTTCCGGGCTGGGTGGGATCGCCCTTTTACTGGCGATGCTTTCGACGTGGCTGACGTCGTCGGAGTCCTTGGTCAATTTGGGTTAGCGGGCCTGTAGAATCTTCTCGGTTTCGAGGCCGGTGAGGGCTTTGAGGCCTTTGATCATGCGGGCGAGAATGAAGCCGCCGACCACGAGGAGGGGGACGCCGATGACGAGGAAGCCCCAGCCGGTGATACGACCGACGTCGGCATTATAAAGTTCCCTCCAGTCTGGGGCGGTCGGGTCGAGGTCATGAAGGAAGTAAAAAGCGAGGCCGAGATTCATGACCGAGGAGAGGCAGAAGGAACCGAAGAAGAGGAGGGTGGAAGTCCAGAGGAGCTTGCCGAGTTCCGATTGCTTGTCGTTTTCTTTTACCTTCTTGTTGATGCGACCGTGGTCAAAAATGGCATCGTTGTAGACGAAGGCATTGAAGAGTGGGGTGACAGACCTGTGGGTTAGGAGGAAGAGGGAGCCGAGAATGAGAGGTTGGACCGCTTCCTTGATGCCGAAGAGAAGAGGAGCGTGCTTTCGGGTTTCGGGATCATCGGTCGAGAAAAGATAGATCGTGATGAGGCCGGTGAGGAGAACGTTGCCTACTCCGACGGCGGAGAAGGTATTGAGCTTTTTGTGCTTGATGAAATGCCAGATGCCGTAAGCAAGGGGGATGGCGATGGCGAGGCCCATCGCGAGGTAAGGACCGAAGTGCCAGACCTTTTCTCCGTCCTTGCTGCAGTGGCTTAGGATGAGCACGGGCAGGATAACATTGACGATGATGTCGGTGAGCGGGTTGTCTTGCTTCTTGGCAGCGGGCGCGGGCGTTTCGTTCGGAGCGGTCATTTTATCAGAAGGAGAGATGCAGAAAGGGCCCGCGAAAGAGCGGGCCCCCTGAGGAAGAAGTTGATCGCAAAGTTATGCGGAGTAAATGGTATTTCCAGTGGAGCGAAGCTCGTCGCAAGCCCGTTTCATGCGGTCGCAGAGGGATTGCTCGGCCTTCTTGAGATAGCTGCGTGGATCGTAGCACTTCTTGTTGCCGACCTCGCCATCGATCTTGAGCATACCCTCGATGTTCTCGCACATGTGAGTGACGATAGGACGGGAAAAGGCATACTGGGTGTCGGTGTCGATGTTCATCTTCACGACGCCGTAGTCGAGGGTTTCTTGGAGGTCAGCGCTGGAAGTGCCGGAGCCGCCGTGGAAAACGAGGTCCATCTCAGCTTCGGGTCCATACTTGTCGGTGACCACTTTCTGGCCATCGCGGAGGATGGTGGGCTTGAGCTTCACGGAGCCGGGCTTGTAGGCACCGTGGACGTTTCCAAAGGTGGCTGCAAACATGAAGCGGCCGATGGGATTGAGGGTCTCGTAGACCTGCATCATGTCCTCTGGAGAGGTGTAGAGTTTCTCGGCAGGGAGGCCGGAAGTGTCGTGACCATCTTCTTCGCCACCGACGCAGCCTGCTTCGATTTCGAGGATGATGTTGAGCTCAACGCACTCCTTGAGGAGTTCGACGGAGATCTTCATATTCTCATCAAGATCGACGACGGAGCCATCGAACATGTGGGATTGGAAAAGGGGACCTTTGCCTTCGGCGATGCGCTTGCGGGAGGCATCAAGAAGGGGGCGGAGGAAGGAATCGACTTTCTCGGGATGGCAGTGATCGGTGTGGAGGCCAACGAGGATGTCGTATTTCTCGGCGAGAGTGTGGACGGCTTCGGCGAGGACGATGGCGCCGAAGGCGGCGTCATTGACGGCGGTGCCGGAAGCGAACTGGCCACCACCGGTTGAGACCTGGATGATGCCGTCGGACTTCGACTCGGCGAAGGCCTTGAGAGCACCGCTGGCGGTGGTGAGGGAAGTGATGTTGATGGCGGGGTAAGCGTATCCACCCTTTTGGGCGGCATCGAGCATCTGCTTATACTGTTCTGGTGTTGCAACTGGCATGCTGGGCTCGAATTACCGCAGATTCAAGGAACTGGCAAGGATGGTCTTGTGACGGGAAGGGGAGGAAACCGAGAGCTAGCTCTTTGGTCCGGAGTTTACTAGCCTCCCGGCATGAGCATTGTCGGAGTCTTCTTTCTTTTGGCCTTGGGCTATTTGTGTTCTTCCAATCGCAAGGCGATCTCATGGCGAACGGTGGGAGGGGCGTTCGCGATTCAAGTGGCGCTGGCGGTGTTTGTCCTGGCGACTCCGTGGGGGATGTGGTCGCTCGAGTTTCTCACTGACCGGGTGAAGGATTTAGTGGGGGCAGGTCAGGAGGGAATCTCTTTTGTCTTTGGAGGACTTTCCAATCCGGGGGCGAGTTTGGGATCTATTTTTGCCTTTCGAGTGCTTCCGGTGATCATCTTTTTCTCGTCTCTGATCGCGGTGCTCTATCATTTGCGGGTGATGCAGGTGATCATCAAGGTGGTGGGTGGAGGCTTGCAGAGACTTCTGGGGACGAGTCGGGCGGAGTCGTTTTCAGCGGCGGCCAATATTTTCGTTGGTCAAACGGAGGCTCCTTTGGTGATCCGGCCCTACCTGCCCAAAATGACAAGTTCAGAGCTTTTTGCGGTGATGGTGGGAGGCTTGGCGAGCATCGCGGGGTCGGTTTTGGTGGGGTATGCTGAGATGGGCGCGCGCATGGATCATCTCATCGCGGCCTGTTTTATGGCGGCACCGGGCGGGTTACTTTTTGCGAAGTTACTCCTGCCAGAGACCGAGAGGCCCGATAACTCAATAGTGGAACTGGCCGAGGGTGAGGAGAAACCGGCCAATGTCATCGATGCGGCCGCGCTGGGAGCTTCGAGCGGGTTGAAATTAGCGCTCAATGTGGGGGCGATGTTGCTCGCTTTTATCGGTTTGATTGCAGTGGTGAACCTTCTTTTGGGAGGGGTCGGAAGCTGGTTTGGAGATGAAAAGTTTAGTCTCCAAAAGGTCCTGGGATGGGTCTTCTCGCCGGTGGCCTATTTGATCGGAGTTGGGAGTGGTGAGATCCAACAAGCGGGGAGTTTGATCGGACAGAAACTTATCTTGAATGAATTCGTAGCCTTTGGGGAGTTTCAAAATATGAAAGAGGATCTCAGCGTGAAGACGCAAGGGATCGTCACTTTTGCGTTGTGTGGTTTTGCAAATCTTTCCTCGATCGCGATCTTGCTCGGTGGGTTGGGGGTGATGGCCCCGAGTCGGAGACAGGAGATTGCCCGCTTGGGATTAAAAGCGGTTTTTGCCGCGACTCTGGCGAATCTCATGAGTGCGGCCTTGGCGGGGATCTTTCTGTAATTTAGAATTCGAGGAGGAGACGCCAAAACGTGGACCGAGCGAACCAAGAAATTGTTTCCGGAGAGGACTTGAGTTTCCCAATCCGAGAGTCTGTTTGAGGAGTCTTTCCAGAGTTTCCTGAGCAGGTTTGATCAAGGAAGAGAGTTGGGTGTGGTCCCGATTTTGATTCTTGGTGACGGATCGTTCACCTTATCCGGTCGTTGACACCGCAGCTGAGGCGTCTGGTGAGAAGAGTCTCATTTCCGAGAGCTTTCAGCAGTTTTTGAAGGACTGGGAAACCTTGTGTTACATCACTCCTGATCTCGAGATTTAGGAGCCTTGGTTGACGGATTCAAATGCCGTGTTTGATGTCTCAAGTGAGAAAACGGAGCTGCTCCAAGGTTTGTTTGCGAAGAAGTCGTCGGACGAAGAACCCCGGCATCTGCCGGATGACTTGGGATATGGCGGTTGGTGTGCCCGTGCGAAGAAGTTCGTCCGCGAGTTCAATGAATTGCCGGGTGAACATGGAGTGTCGATTGACATCGCTCCACCAGTCGATGGACAGGCTTTTGATGAGAGGGTAGCGGGATTTACTTTTCAGGTTCCTGAGACCTTAAGGCGATTCTCTCTTGAAGGCTCAGGTGATTTCAAAGGCACTTATGTCTGGCGTCCGGATAAAGCCACGCTCAAAGAACTCGAGTCTCTCCTTCCTTATCAAGATACGCTGTGGGGCGGCGCGGAAATTACCGTTTGGAATGAACTTGCGTCAGAGCCGGGGTATTATTGTTCCTGGGAGGAAGAGGAAGATGCTCACGGAAGGTGGAAGTTGAACTCCCATCGTGACATAGTCTTGCCGGTCCCGCTCGCTCGCGGTAGCGTCCGCCTATGGCATTTACGGTGGCCAAGGCCTTTGATCTGATCGCGGCAGCGCACGAACGCGGCCGTTTGGCTCATGCTTTTCTCGTCACGGGCCCCAAGGGAAGTGGCAAAGAAGAACTCGCGGCGGAGATGGCTCATCTCTTGAATGGTCCCAAGGACGACGGCGACGATTTATGGGGAGAGCCGGTTGCGAAGGTTGCGCCATCACTCGCCGTGCAGGAGGGCGAATACATCCGCGTGGTGAGACCTCGCTCGAAGTCGCGCCTGATCGCAGTCGACGACATTCGCGCGCTTGAGAAGATGATGAACCAGTCATCACCCGGGGGGACCTGGAAGATTGGCATCATTGTCGATGCCGACCGCATGGGGGATTCCGCGGCCAATGCCTTTTTAAAGACGCTTGAGGAACCTCCGCGGGAGAGTTTGCTCCTCCTCCTCTCCAGCGAGCCCCAGAAACTCCTCGCGACCATCTGGTCCCGCTGCGTGCACATCGCCTTGGCACCCGCTCCGGGCTCGGAAAAGCCCGCGCAGGTAAAGCGTATCCTGCCCATGTTGGAAAGAGTCACTCGCGATGGAATTGGTAAATTGGAGTCTGGTCTTGCGGTAAAAGCAGGGCTCGAAGATCTCCTGCGGACGCGCAAGGTCGAGATTGAGAAGGAATACGCCGCCATTTTCAAGGAGGAGAAGCAGAAGTATCAGAAGATCGTCGATGCCAAATGGCTGGACGACCGCGAGAAAATCCACCTTGCTCAGGCTTCGGCAGACTACCTTGGTGAGAGGTCCTTGATGATCGAGACAATCCACGCGTGGGTGGGCGATTTACTGCGATTGAAGGCTGGAGGGGAGGGGCTCGAGTTCCCGGAATATGCCGGGGTGATGAAAGAAGCGGTTGAGAATGAAGATTTAGACGTGCTATTGCGACGGGTTGCGGCCATGGAAGAGCTGCGGCGTTTGTTGGAAACGAATGTCGTTGAGGCTCTCGCCCTTGAAGTCTCATTAATGAACACCTTTGGAAAAATCAGCTCATGAAGAGAGATAAATCATTCGTCGATCACATTCGCGTTCACTGCCGTGCCGGAGACGGTGGTCACGGCGTGGTGAGTTTTCGTAAGGAAAAATACGTCCCCCGTGGTGGTCCCGATGGCGGCGACGGCGGTGATGGTGGAAAGGTCATTCTTATTGTGGATGGCAATACCGACAACCTGCGGAATTTTCATTATGATCCGAAACTCCTCGCTGAGGATGGCGCGCATGGTCAGAGCTGGAAACGCCACGGGCGTGATGGTAAAACCAAGATCGGACGGGTCCCGCCTGGCACCGTGATCTACCGGAGTCCGGCCACCGATGTTCTCGAGGCCGTTGCGATGGAGCGCAGCGAGGAGGGCGTGGATTTGGTTCCCGTTTGCGATCTCACCGAAGAAGGCCAGGAATTTGTTCTCCTCGTACCCGGAAAGGGTGGACGGGGGAATTTCCATTTCCGCAGCCCGACCAACCAAGTCCCGCAGGAGCGTGAACTGGGCACCGAGGGTGATGAAGGAATCTTTTACTTCGAGCTGCGCCGCATCGCTGATGTTGGTCTCGTTGGATTCCCGAACGCCGGGAAATCAACCCTTCTTGGTAAGATCTCTGCGAAGCAGCCCAAGGTCGCCTCATATCCCTTTACGACCCTCACGCCTCAGGTTGGAGTGGTCACGCTGGCCGGCCAACAGCGCTGCACCGTGGCTGATATCCCCGGCTTGATCGAGGGGGCTCACGATAACCGCGGGTTGGGACATGAGTTCCTCCGCCACATCACGCGTTGTCGTGTCCTGCTCTTCGTCGTCGATATCGCCGGGAGCGAGTTACGTGATCCCATCGAGGACATTCAGACCCTCCGGACTGAGATCAAACTCTACGACGAGGAACTCTCGAAATTCCCTTGGATGGTCGTCGCTAACAAGATGGATCTCGAAGGCGCCGAGGAGAACTTGGGCTACTTTAGAAACCGTTTCCCCAAAGTGCCCATCATCCCCATCTCCGCGATGGAGGGAGAGGGCTTAGATGAGCTCAAGACTGAGATGTCTAAGATTCTGGACTCACGCGATGAGTGATCTTCTTTTCGTTTATGGGGCCCTTCGGAAGGGCACTGCAAACGATTGGCGCATGAATGACGCCCGCTGGTTGGGGGCCGCCGAAGTCACCGGGACTTTGGTGAAAGTTGATTGGTATCCCGGGCTTGTGCTGGGGGAGAGGGGCGTCGTCCTTGGTGAAGTCTATGAAGTCAGCCCTTCACTTCTCGAGGAACTTGATGAATTTGAAGGAGTCACTTTGGAGTCTGAGGACAACGGCGAGTATCACCGCATACGCGCCCAGGTCGTCCTCGAGGGCGAGCCAAAGGAGGTCTGGATTTACGAATGGCTCAAAGGGATCTCTGGATATGAAATCGTTGAGTCAGGCGACTGGCTCACTTCTTGATCCTTCTTGATCTGTGCTCCGGCGAGGCCCGGGTGCCGGAAGCTCCAGCGTGTGATCCTCTTTAAGCCCAACCCATCTTTAACATGCCAAACTTGAATCCCTTTATTTTCAACGGTTTCCGGGCGTTAAAAATTCCTTCGGGCACTACATTCTCTTCATTCTCTCAAATTCGTGCGTGCAAGGCGTGCAAGGCGTCAGACGATTTGCGTGGATTGTTGTTGTCGGGAGAGTCTCGGCTCGGCAGGGTGTTGTTCTGATGAAAAAGCGGAGTCGATTTTTGGTGCCGAAAGGCTCCTCTGGGGCGTGCCCACCGGTGGCGATTTATCATGTCGTGACGCGGGTAGTGGATCGGCGTTTTGTTCTGGAGGCTGAGGAGAAGGAGCAGCTTCGGGTTCTTCTTCGGATGTATGAGCGGTTTTCGGGGTGCCGAATTTTGTCGTATTGCCTCATGAGCAATCACTTGCATGTTTTGCTGGAAGTTCCGCCGGGCTGTGAGAAGGGGGAATCGTTGGGGCTCTCTGAGGAGGAACTTTTACGGAGACTTGAAGGGCTTTATTCTCGGAACTCTACGGCTTCCGTGGCGAGGGAGATCGAGGAGGCGAAGGCTTTGATCTCGGGGGGTTATCCTGACTTGGGGGAGTTGACGAAGGCGGAGCGGGCCCGCAATCTTCGGCTTGGCGAGGAGGCGCTGGAGGCGATTCATGTGCGGTATTCCTTCCGAATGCATTCGCTGAGTGAGTTTTTCAAGGGGATGCTGCAACGTTTCACGTGTTGGTTTAATCGGGAGCACGGGCGTCAGGGGACACTTTGGGAATCGCGGTTCCGGAGTGTCATCGTCGAGGATGGTTTGGCGGCCAAGACAATGGCGGCTTATATTGATTTGAATCCAGTCAGGGCGGGGATGGTGGAGGATCCGGCCGATTATCGTTGGAGTTCCTACGGGGAGGCGGTTGGTGGTGGTCGTGGGGCGAAGAAAGCCCAGGAAGGGTTGGTGCGGGCGATGTATTCGTTCGGGAGGCGGGAGGTGAGTTCGCGGAGTTGGGCGCAAGGGGGAGTGGGAAAGGACTATCGCAAGATTTTGATTGCGGCGGGGATGGAGCAGGGGGAAGAACGAGGGAATGTGACGACGAAGGAGCGCGTGGTGGTTCGCAAGGGGATGGATCGCGAAAAGGCGGAGGCGGAATTGGTGCGGCTCTCGGAGGATAAGGCGCGGGATTTGAAGATCTCCAAGGTGATTCGATGCCGGGTCCGCTATTTCACGGATGGCGCCGTGATTGGATCAAAGAGTTTTGTCGACGGCATGTTCGAGGCGAGCCGGGAACGGTTCGGTCCGAGGCGGGAGGATGGGGCAAGGAAACCGCGAGGGGTCCTCGGTGAAATGGCAGGCGAAATCTGGTCGCTACGGGACTTGAAGGAAAAAGGAGTGCCGTAGTGGAGAGCAATTCAGTCTTCCGGGAAAAGCAGAGTGGTCGAAGTTTAAAAAGGGGCTTGAGAACCTTGGTAGGGAAAGGGCCAGAATCTACTTCTGGCGCGTTTTTTGGGCAGATTTGATCAATGCGGTAAGGTTTGGTCACTCCTACGCTGCGTGGAGAAAGCGGCGGACTCGATGACAGGTCCCTCGAAGCTGCACGGTCTCGTTGCTGGCCGTATCGATGATCGCCTCACTTGAGGGAAATACCCGTTGGGGCTGAGCGGGCGTTCGTTGCTTCCGTCCGTGGGCCGCCCATCGAGGCCTGCTGAAGTGGGGTGGGTTTTATGGAGGCTGGTGAGGGTCAGCGATCCTTGCGATCTTTCTTGCTGCGGGAGCGGAAGGAGATGGGGATGGGGAGGCCGTCGGTGGGGTGTTTGTCTTTGATCTGGTTGACGAGGTAGTTCTGGAAGGACTCGACGACGAAGTGTTTGTCATTCACGAAGAGGACATACTCGGGGACGGGGATGGCGTGATAGCGGTCGTTGACGGCGGTGGTGGCGTAGAAAAGCTTGAGTCTTTTGTGGTGGCGCTTGTGCTCGGGGGGAGGATTTTTGATAAAGGCATCCTGAAGGAGGCGGTTGAGCGGGCCGGTGCCGATGACTGCTTGAGCGTTGTCGCGGATGCGTGTGATCGTTTTGAAAATGTGCTGGATGGCGTGGCCTTTCATCGCAGAGACGCAGACGAAGGGGGCGTAGTCGAGGAAGAAGAGTTCGTTGCGGAGGTGTTCTTCGGCCGATTCAATGCGTGCGGATTTTTGCCCTTCCGGGTGATAAAGGTCGAACTTGTTCGCGATGATGAGGCAGGGCTTTTTTTCCTGCTGGATGAGGCGGGCGATTTTGCGGTCCTGGGCGGCGACGCCGGCGGCGAGGTCGACGACGAGGAGGCAGATGTCGGCACGGCGGATGGAGCGTTCGCTGCGCATTGCGGAGAAGACCTCGATGGAGTCCTCCATGCTGGAGCGTTTGCGAAGGCCGGCGGTGTCGATGATGTTGTGACGTTCCTCGCCCCAGACATAAGGGATATCGACAGCGTCTCGCGTGGTGCCGGCGATTTCGGAGACCATGGTGCGCTCGTCCTTGAGGATGGCGTTGATGAGGGAAGACTTGCCGGCATTGGGTTTGCCGACGACGGCGATTTTGAGCCCGATGGCGAGGTCGTCGTGATCGATCGCGGCCTGTTCCTTGGCTTCGAGTTTGGAGAGTTCTTCGTCGACGCGGTCGAGGAGGTCGCGCATCCCGCGTCCATGTTCGGCGGAGGTGGGGATGCCGTCGCCGAAGCCGAGGCGGGCGAAGTCAGCGGCGGTGTTATCGTGGTCCGGGCTATCGGCCTTGTTCATGACAAGGATGACGTTGGGATTGGACTTGCGAAGAAGTTGGCCAACTTCTTCATCGATGGGGTTGATGCCGGCGCGGGCATCAACGACGAAGACGATCAGGTCGGCAGAGTCCATAGCAATGCGGGCTTCCAGAGTGACTTGGTCGGAGAAGCCGTCCTTATCGAAGGCGCAGATGCCGCCGGTATCGATGAGTTCGCAAGGATTCTCGGTGAGGGTGCAGGGTGCGGCGATGCGATCGCGGGTGACGCCGGGCTGATCATGCACGATGGCGATGCGTCGTCCGGCCAGACGATTAAAGAGGGCGGATTTTCCGACGTTGGGGCGTCCAACGATGGCGACCTGGAAGGGACTGGTGGGCATAGCAGATGCTGCTTAAGGTGGGAAACCCGAAAGAGCAAGGATTAGACGAGGATGGGGACTCGGTCAATCTTGATTGCTCCGGCGGGAGGGCCCTCGAAGTGATCGAAAATGAACTTGTCCCATTGGTCTCGGCTGGACTTGGAGAAGTTGGATTGGAGGGACTCTTCGCACTGGGAGCAGACCATCATGGGGAAGGGTTCGTAGACCATGTGGTCGCCAAAGCCCATGCAGGCGACGGAGTAGTCCTTGAGGTCGGTGAGTGGGGTGGCGCAGGTGGCGCATTCCCGGGTCCATTCGCGATGGTCTTCATTCTCGGCCAGTCTTTCGGTGCGCTTGGCAAAGTGGGGGCTGTTATCAAAGAAGGTGGTCATGGCCTGGCGCGATTCTTGGGATAAACTTTCGGCGAGTTTTCGGCGGCAGGGGAGGCACATGGCGTATTCGAACACACATTCGGGCCCTTTGAAGACTTTGGTGACGGTGTAGGGGTCGTCTATTTCTTGAAACGCACGATGGCAGGTTAGGCAGGTCGAAAAGGGTTCGTCGTGCTCGAGGGAATGGAAGAACGGGGGGATTTCGCTCATGCGGGAGGATGGTTCGAAAGGGGGCCCAAATCCAAGGTTTTTCGAGGGGCATTGCCCTGGCGGAGGGTGAGAGTGGGCCAAACGCCTTGGCGGTGGCTCATTAGAGTTGATTAAGCACCTTGAATCGAAAGACTTCGACAACACGATTCGTAAGCTCGACTACAATAATACTATGGATAACGAACTTCATTCACCAGAAGAGATTGAAAATGACGAGGCCGAGAAGGGCAGCGCGATCGGGCCATTTTTCCTGACGGTCTTTATTCTAGCGGTCATTGGAGGGTTAATTTATCTGCCATTTTACGCAGCCCAGGATCCTCTGAGGGGGATTTTGGACTCTGAGCAGTGGTGGGTTCCCAATGTGGGAGAGTATCACCCACTGATTCTGCACCTCCCCATCGGGATCATTGCGCTGACGGTCTTGATGGAAGTTTGCAGCTGGTTGTCTTTTGGGCGTTATCGCCCGATGACCGGGGTGGGCTTATTCCTGGCCTTTGTTGCGGGTGCCTTTGCCTGTGTGACAGGGCTCTTCGATATGACGGTGGATGGCTTGAAGTCCGATGACTGGAGCGATGACATGTTCAAGCACATGTGGATGGGAATTATCTTCGTGGGAGTTCTTGGGCTGGCATTTTTGGCGAAGATCTGGGGTCGCCGGAGTGGCTCACGTGGCCCGGTTTACGGGATCTTACTTTTGGGTTCTGCCGGAGTGATGAGCTATGGCGCTCACTTTGGAGGACTGCAAACGCATGGTGTTGACCCGATTGCCAATACTTTGGATGGAGTCAGTAAGATGATCGATGGGGAAGAGGGGGTTCCGGTGGAAGTTCCGAAATTCAAGGAGCCCAAGGACCGTTTGGCTTTTGCCGAGGTGGTTTTGCCGATCATGGACGATAAGTGTCTCTACTGTCACTCCGAGGCAGACGAGAACAACAAAGGGGATCTCTGGATGGACACTTATGAAAATCTCCTCATCGGGGGAGAACTGCAGGATGATGAGCCTGAGAGATACACTACGCTCGTGGCTGGTGATGCCAAAAAGAGCTACATGATCGAGGTGATGACTCTGCCGATGGATGACGACATGCACATGCCACCATCCAAGAAGAAAAAGCAGATGGAAGAGCACGAGATCAAGTTGCTCACCTGGTGGATCAATAACATTCCCGCGAGCAAGACTCTGGAGGACCAGACTCTCGCGGCAATGGGCGCTTCCCAAGAGATTCTCGACGCAGCGGCATTGCTGGTCAGCCCAGAGGAGCGCAAGGCCATGGAGGAGGCCGCTGAGGCCGCCATGGAAAAGGCGGAGGCGGAGAAGGTTGCGAAGCGTGAGGCGCTGCAAAATTCGTTGGATACGCTGAAGCAGGATCCCGCTTTCAAGACCTCCTTGAACTATGCTTCACAGGATTCCACCGATCTGGAGTTCACCGCAGTGAGTCTCCGGGAGAAGATGGATGACCAAAAATTTCTAAAACTGGCTCCGGTCGCTGAGGCCTTGACCAGCATGAAGCTGGGTTCGACTTCGCTTACGGAAGAGACGATTTTGGCCGAGTTACCCAAGATGAAGAATCTTAGGAAGCTTGACCTGAGCCAGACCACGATTGGTGATTCCGCTCTAGACGCGGTTGCGACGCTGGAGGGATTGGAGTGGTTGAATCTTTATGGCACGGAAGTGACCGATGCCGGGTTGATGAAGCTCAAGGGATTGGGGAATCTGCAAAAGCTTTTTCTGTGGCAGTCCAAGGCGACTCCCGAGGGGGCCGAGGCTCTGAAAAAAGAGCTGCCGGGCCTCGTGGTGATTTTCGGGGTGAACTAAGACAGCGTAAATTTTGATCATCCGCGCTTTCTTTCGGGAGTGCGGATTTTTTATGGAAAAGCGAGGTCGACTCCGCCTTTTGTCATTTCGAGGGCATAGAAGCGGTTTCCGAACTGGGAGGGGTGGATGAGGGTTTGGAATTGTCTGACCTGCTTTGGTGTAGGGCCTGCGAGGAGCCAGTCTTTGCCGCAGTAGGTGAGGTAGCGGCTTTGATTCATGGCGGGGTGGACGGTCAGGCCAAGGGCACGGGCTGCTTTTTCGACCGCAGTAAAATTGACATCGGCGGTGAGATCCTGCTCGCCGGGATGATCGAGGGGATGGGTGTCGGAGCGATGTTGCCGGAAGCAACGGAGGGTTCCGGCGGTGCGGGCGGGGTGGTAGAGCGTTTCCTCGTCGAGGCCGTAGTCGATCCAGATGAAGAGGGCTTTTTGGAAGACGTCATTCAGAGGTTCGAGGAAGGAGTTGAGATCGGGAGGTCCTTCGGTAACGTAACCTTCGGGGAAATTTGAGGGAAGGTCGAGATTGGCAGGGCGTGATGACCAGTCGAGGAGGCCTTCTGAGCTCGTGACGAGGATTTCGTGCCATTGCTCATTTGAAAGGAGGTAGAGAGGAACGGGGAGGGCATCGAGGACTTCATTCGCGATGAGGGCTCCGAACGCGGCGTGAGCTTCGGTTGGGGAGGCGATGATGGTGGCCCGTTCACCGAGCTTTGCCTGTAGGATCCGGCGTCTCGCCGGGAGGGGCTCGCAGACGAGGTAGCGGGTGGCTTCGGCGAAGGAGGGATCGAGGGCGGTAATTTCGTCGAGGATGTCGGTGGCGAGTGATCCGTCGTGTGCGCCGGGCTCAAGAATGGTAAATTCAGAAGGGGAGCCGTTGGTGGTCCAGAAGCGGTGAAGGCGTCGGGCGAGAAGCGTTCCGAAAGCCGATCCGACCGAGACACTGGTGATAAAATCGCCATCTTTGGAGACGGTTCCAGCGTCTGGGCGAGCGTAATATCCGAGTTCCGGATGGTAGAGAGCTTGAGCCATGAAGTCCGCGAATGGGATGGGACCTGATTCTTGGATCTTGGAGGAGATGAGGCGACCTAAGTCGGTGGTTGCCCCCGCGCCGGATCGAGGGTAAGGGAATGCTTGTTGCAGGGCTTTCAAATCGACAGTTTTGCGAGACATCATGTTTGAGAGGAAGAACAAGAGGGCAAGACGGTGGTTTTTCAAGCGAAAGGGATTTTGGATCTTTTGCTTGTTCTGTCTGATATTGGCCGGATCGGGAGCTTATGTTGGGAATCAAAAGCTCGATCCCTACCGTGAGATTGCCAAAACTTACGACCTAAAGTTGGTTGGGGAGAAGGAGGAAATGAGTTTCATCCACGATCGTGGGGGCGCCGAGATTGGCACGATGTTTGTTGAGAACCGGTTCTCGATTCCGCTGGATGAAATTCCGCCGGTTTTCGTGAATGCGGTCTTAGCCCAGGAGGATCAGCGATTTTATGATCACGATGGCGTGGACTGGGTGGGGGTTGCGCGGGCGGCCTCGCTGAATTTGCAGAGTGGCAGTATCACGCAGGGAGCGGGGACAATTACGATGCAGTTGGCACGGAAGTCTTTTGACCTTCGTGGAGAGGCCCTGCGAAATGACTGGAGCGGATACGAGCGGAAGATCGTGGAGGCTTTTGTGGCTTTGCGGATTGAGGAGCATTTTCAGGCCCAGCTGAGATCGGAGTTTTCGGGCGATGAAAAAGGTCTTAAAAAGGCGGCCAAGGAAGATATTTTGGAGATGTATCTCAATCTGGTTCCGTTTGGTTCGGGGTTTTACGGAGTGAGATCGGCGGCTTTGGGATACTTTGGCAAAGAGCCGGAGGATCTGACGATTTCCGAATCGGCCTCGATTGTGGCTTGTTTAAAAAGCCCGCAACGAATTTCGCCCCTCAATAGTCTGAGTGAGAATAAAACGAACCGGGACATGGTTTTGATCCGGATGGAACTCGAGGGGATGATCACCGAGCAGGATCGCGATAAGATGACTTCCAAGCCGGTGATCGTTGATCCAAAACCGATTCGGCGGGGGAAGTCATTTCTCTATGACATTGTTGCCGAACAGGCGCGAGAGTTGGTCGGCGAGGAAGCGCTTTCGAGAGGCGGGTATACCATCCGAACCACGATTGATGCCGGGGTTCAAAAGGCCGCAGAAGAGTCCATGACCCGGAAGCTTCTCGAGGTGGAGGAATCACCGGGCTACACGCATGCCAAGTATTCCAAATACGATAAGTCGGTGGGACCGCCCAAATATCTTCAGGGTGCGACCTTGATGGTGGATCATGATACCGGTGAGGTGATCGCCCACGTGGGAGGGCGAAATTACGCTGATTCGCAGTATGATTTCATTGAGAATGGCAGTCGGCCATTGGGGACGGCCTTTTTTCCTTTCGTCTACGCCTCTGCCTTTGAGAACGGAAGGCATCCCGCCACGCTGGTAACTGACGAGCAGATGGATCTACGGAAGCTCCAGGTCGGAGGCCTAGAGGGAGTTGCAGGGGAGTGGGGGATGGAGATCGCGAATCCCGGATATGAAGGCGAGATCACTTCCCGCCGTGCACTAGGGGTTTCCAAGATCGCGGCTACGGTGGAGCTGGGCCAAAATGTCGGGCTCTCAAATGTTTTGGCAACTTCCCAGGCGTTTGGGTTCAATTTGCCTTCTGACAAGCTCCTGAATCGGATGTTGGTCGGTTTTGATAATTTTAGTATGCCCGAAGTTGTTTCGGCCTATTCGGCCTTTCCCCGTGGCGGTTCCCGGGTGACGGCGCGGCATTACATCCGTGAGATCCGTGATATTGATGGCAAGATTGTCTTTCCAGTCGGTGGAAACGGACCCTCTTTGGAGACCGAACCGGTGTGCTCGGAAGCGGCCGCTTTTCAAGTTCACCGTGTTCTTAATGATGTCTTGAGATCTGGGAATCTCGCCGAATCCGCGCAAGGGCTGAAGTCGGGACTCTTGCTTGGGGGAGGGAAGTCGGGCACTCCGTATGGTCTGACCGACGCCTGGATGGTGGGGTATAACAGCCGGGTCACTTGTGCCGTTTGGGTGGGTTTTTACGAAGGTGAGCGAGAGGCGATTCACCGTGATGCTTTTGCAAAAAACGTGGCGTATCCGATTTGGGAGAAGATGATGAATGCCTCGCAGCCTGCCTTTGCGGGACGGGAGATTCTTCCTCCGGAGTCGATTGAAAAGGTTTCCATCTGCGGTGTCTCGGGAATGCGACCTACCCGATATTGTAACGAGCCATTCGTTGATCCGGTGACCGGGCAGATTAGCTTTCCTACCACCAGTTATTGGGAATATCTCCGGAAAGGGCAGGAGATTGGGATTTGTGCGATTCATGGGAGTGGGATTGATATCGACGCCCTAGCAGATCAAGCTGGAGTCCGGGAAACTCTCAATGCGATCCCGATCAAGTCGAAGGCGCCACTTCTCCTAGGCTTTGATCCCTATAACAGCGAGACCCCCACCTTGGGCATTCGGGACGACAGCGCCGAGGCCTGGATCTCTGACAGCGATGTGCTGATTGTTGAAGATCAGGTGCGAGGTGAAGGTGAGGCGTTACTTACGCTGAATCTTCCGGCACGATTTGAACTGCCCCCTCCGATCGATGACGGAGACTTGAATGAATAAATTTTTATGAGTGAAAATTCCTCCCCGAATCGCTGGATTCCCTTTCAATGTCCTGCTTGTCATGGACTTTTTCGATTGAGAAAAAGTCAGCTTGGTCAGACGGGACGTTGTCCGAGTTGTCGTGCCGCAGTCAATGCTGCAGAGACGGCATCCATCGAGTCAGCAGTCGCGCCGGAAGAGCCTCCGGAATTGCTCCTCGAACGCATCGCAGTTGCTAAGACGATGACGGTCGAGGAGGTCGAGACGCTTGCCGATGCGGTAAAGAGTCGCAAGCGCAAGCACGTCGACCCTCAAGGAGAAAACATCGATTGGGAGGATCAAATTGAGGCCGGCGGCGGCAGCACGGTGTCTTGGAAAGTTGTGGGAAGTCTCCTCATGAGCGCGCTCGTGCTTGGCGCTCTTGGAGTCTATTTTTTGAATCAAGCGATACCAACTGCGGAAGCGGATACTGGTCTAAGCGACGATGATACCAAGGCCCTGGTTCTTCTGAACGAGATTGTCGATGCCCAACGGCGGACCGGGAAAGAAGACGAATCCGATGGGGTCGTGAAAGCAGTTGATGATTACAATAAATTCGACATTCCAGAGGCTGAGGTTGCCGTGAAAAACTTCCTGAATGCTAGGAGTGTTGAGGAAAGGAAAAAGACGATTCGTGATTTGGAGCGTGTTGGGCCTTTATTGGATCTCTACTATTCCAAGGTTGATTACGAGCCTGAAGGGTTTGAGTCATTGAATAAACTGGAGGTTTCCTACCGTGGAAATTTTTTGACCACGATGGCGCAAAAGGCAGATTTCTTGAGTTCGCCAATCGTGGTAGCGCGCGTCGTCTCTGAGGACGGGGAGACCTACAAAATTGATTGGGAAAGCTGGGTTGGGTATTGTGATTTCACTCCGGTGGAAATGCGCTCAAAGAAGCCTACTGTGCCCTTTTTGATGAGGGTTTTGATTGAGCCAGCGAACTACTATAACTATCGATTTGGAGACGATGAAGTATGGCGATCGTATGGCTTGGAGCTGAAATCTTCCGAGTATTCATTCCTCGGTTACGCTAAAAGGAATTCGGAGATTGATAAGAAATTCGTAAGGATGTTGAAGAACGGCGGGAAAGCCCCGTGCCTTGTTAAAGTGGCCTATCTCCCTGATTCGCGTGGAAAAGATCAGTTGGAAATTATCGAGCTGGTTGGCAATGGGTGGATTTCGAACAAAGAGGTTTTAGCGGACGATGAGTGATTCCTTCGTCTCGCCTGAAGAGAAGGCGCTCAAGTTGAATCTGGATCGGTCGATTTATGGCACTTTTGCCGAGATCGGAGCAGGCCAGGAGGTGGCCAATTGGTTCTTTCGCGCTTCTGCGACTGCCGGAACCGTCGCTAAGTCGATCTCGGCTTATGATATGACCATCAGTGATGCTCTCTATGGTAAGACCAAGCGTTACGTTTCCCAGGAGCGCGTGGTTGATATGGTCAACTATGAGTATGATCTCCTGGAGCAAAGGTTGAGTGAGCCACGCGGGAAGGAGTCGAGGTTTTTTGCCTTTGCCAATACGGTGCGGGCACGGGGTTACCAAGACACCGAGGAGTGCCATGGTTGGCTGGCAATTCGTTATCAGATCCAGCCGGGCCGCCCTTCCGGGACGGTCGTGCTGCACGTCAATTTACTTGATGAGGAGAACGTTGACCAGATGGAGGCTTTGGGGATTCTGGGGGTTAACCTGATTGATGCCGCGTATCATCATGCTCTCGATCTCCGGGGGTTCGTAAAATCTCTGACGGAGTTTATTGCCCCTGGTCGTATCGAGATCGATATGCTGAAGTTTCACGGGAAGCCCTTCGAGATGGTCGATAATCGGATTTGTGCGCTGGAGCTCGTGAGACAGGGCATGTCAGCGGCAACGATTTTCATGCCTGATGGTGAGGTCGTTCAGGCAGCGGAGGCTTTTTACAAGACTCCTCTCTTGATTTTGCGGGGAAGTTTCCTGCCGGTAACCAATCTTCATTTGGATATGCTGAATCAGGCTTCGAAGGTTTTTCCTCCAGCAGGGGGATCCGAGGATGCGAGGCCTTGTCGGGAGGTTTGCGAGGTTTCGCTGAGTAATTTGTTGAGAGATGGTGAAGTGGATCTACTTTCGTTTCTCGATCGGGCCGATGCGCTGCAGGCGATGGGCAAGGTGGTGATGGTTTCAAATTGCCCGGAATTCCACCGGGTTGCAGGGCTTTTGCGAAGATATACCAAGGAGCCGCTCGGGATGATCCTATCGATCGGATTGCTAAATGAATTGTTTAAGGACAAGTGGTCCGAGTCCCTGGAGGGTGGGATTTTGGAATCTTTCGGGCGACTCTTTAAGAGTAAATTATCGCTCTTAGTTTATCCATGGCACAATATCAAGGGAAGTGAAATGGTGACTGCTGATAACTTCAGGGCTCCCGATGGTTGGAAGCGTCTTTATGAGCATTTTTTGGAAAACGGAATGATTTCTGATATTGGCTGTGGAGACGAGCGGCTTTTGGAAATGACCGGAAGAGGGATCTTGAACGCCGCCGCCAGTGGGGGCGATTGGGAGGAGTGGGTGCCGGCAGAAGCTCGGGCCTTGGTGAGGAGCCACATCAGCCATACGGTATGACGCAACTCCGCCTTTTGTTCTTGCTTCTGTTTTCGGGAATTCTTGCTTCCTGCGCGGAGTCCGTGGACATCCCTTACTCCGACGTGGTTCTTTATTTTCTCGAATCAAACCTCCAAGAATCCCCACGATGAATATCCTCGATACAACGGCTGTTTTACTGACCTTGGCCGCTGTTTTCGGCTATATCAACCATCGTGTTTTCAAGTTGCCGTCCAGTATTGGAATTCTCCTGATTGGCTTGGTGCTGAGTGCTCTTTTGTTGCTCTTTGGGGGGGATGCCCTACGCGACCGGGCGGATGAGTTTGTGACCCGGATTGATTTCAATGAGACCGTGATGAATGTCATGTTGAGCTTCCTTCTTTTTGCGGGAGCGCTTCATGTTAATTTGGGCGATCTTAGGGACCAGAAATGGGTGGTGGCAATCCTGGCCAGCGCGGGGCTCCTGATATCGACCTTTTTGGTGGGGACGGCTTCCTACTTTGTCTTTCTGTGGACCGGGGTGGGCGTTCCTTTTTTGTGGTGCCTCGTCTTTGGTTCTTTGATTTCGCCGACCGATCCTGTTGCGGTTCTGGGGATTTTAAAAAAAATAGGCGTTCCCAAGTCACTCGAGACCAAGATTACCGGAGAGTCACTCTTCAACGACGGGGTGGGGGTTGTCGTGTATCTGGTGCTTGTGGGAGTGGCTGTCGGAAGTGCGGATACCTCGGTGGTTTCAGTGGCGAAGTTATTTCTGGAGGAGGTTGGAGGGGGCGTGCTCTTGGGGGCGGGGGTGGGGTTTATTGCATACTGGATGCTCAAGACGATCGATAATTATCAGGTGGAGATTTTGATCACGCTGGCTCTGGTTACCGGTGGCTATCAATTGGCGACCCTGTGGCACCTGAGTGGTCCTTTGGCGATGGTGGTGGCTGGGCTCATGATTGGAAATCATGGCCGTCTCATGGCGATGAGCGAGACCACCCGCGAGCATCTGGACCTTTTCTGGGAGTTGATCGATGAGATTTTGAATGCTCTTTTGTTCCTCTTGATTGGCCTTGAGATTTTCGTCCTGGCGTGGAGCGGGAAGGCTTTTGCCGCCGGTATTATTTTGATCGTGGTGGTGCTGGCTTCCCGGATGGTCGCGGTGTCGCTCCCGGTGGTTGTGCTCAAGCGCTCGAGGACATTTTCACCGGGAATTGTGAGGATTCTAACTTGGGGTGGCTTGCGCGGAGGGATCTCGGTTGCTCTGGCACTGGCTCTCCCGAAAGACGACAGTCTGGGAGTTGATTCAAGGCAGGCGATTTTGATGGCGACCTACCTGGTGGTCGTCTTCTCGATCGCGGTTCAAGGATTAACGCTCAAATCGGTAGTTACGCGCTTGTTGGCAAAAGGGGATCAGTGAAGGACGGTTTTAGGGCCTATCACCAGGGTCTCACCTTCTTAAGGGGCGATAAAGGAGAGACTTATTCTCCGCCGTCATCAAGTTTAAGGACGGGTTTCCAGTTGCTGAACCCCAAGGTCAACTTGGCTTGGAATTCCGCGGCGAGGTCCTTGTTCCCCAAGTTGGTCGCTGCGATTTGGGCCCCGTAGAGCGCCCGGGGTTGCAGGAGGGGGTCATCCGGGATGATTGGGATTGCTGTTTTAAAGGCCTCCAGGGCATTGCTCCAAAGCTCTTGAGCGAGCGCAACCTCACCTCTGGCGATGTGGAGCCCGGCGATGTGTGAGCCGGGCGCCTCGACGGCAAGGCCCTTGTTGATGGCATCGAGTGTTTCGGGATAGAGCTTTAGTCCGAGGCGGGCTTCGGCTAGGTCAAGATAAGCGTCCGCCTTCCATCTTGGCTCCTGGTCCACTTCCAAGAGAAGGAGGCTTGTTTCTTGAGCTGCGGAATATCGACCCGAGCGATTTTGGGATTTGGCAAGAATTCGCCACACTGCGATATCGCTCCTTTCGGGAACTTCGGGGTCGGTTGCTTTTTCCAAATAGTTGGCGGCTTCCGTGATTTCGCCATCATGGAACATTTGGACTCCTAGCCAGGAAAGCATACGCTGAGGAATAGATTTTTCGGGTGCTTGGGCGAAGACTTCTTGGAGGGCTTGATGGAGGGCCAATTTATCTCGCATGTTAAAAGCACTTAGGATGAGAAGGTCGCCAGCGGGTTGGCTGTAGAATTCTGGAACTAGGTCGCGTGATTTTCTGAGGTAGGGTGGGGCGTCCTTGAATTCACCCAGTTTGTAAAATCCCCAGCCAATCCAGTAGTTGGCATTGGCAATCGTATCGGTGGAAAGAGTTGGAAATTCTTGGAGGATCCGACGGTAGCGCGCGACCATAACTTCAAACTTCTTTTCGTGCCGCAGGACCCGGGCGCTTCCCTGCAGGGCGAAGGCGGTTTGTTCCGGGTGTGTTTGGTTGGCAAGGACGGCTTCGAAATCTTGCAGGGCCGAGGTGTAGTCGCCTAGGGCAAGGTGGGCTTGGGCGCGTTTGTTATGCACTTCAGCGGCGCGGGCATCATCGGGGAAGTCGGCTAAAAATTGCGAGAAGCTCCGTGTGGCACCATCGAATTGACCGGATTCGCTCAGACACCAACCGTGCTTGAAAAGGAGTTCTTTTTGAAGGGCGGGACCCAAGGCTTTGCGATCCACTTTGTTAAAGGCAAGCGCGGCTTCTTCGAGAGCTCTTCTCGCGAAGAGGGTTTCTCCTTTGAAAAAGCGAGCCTGATTGATGAAGGTGTGTCGGCCATATTTCTTGGCGTAGAAGTCGAAGAAGATATCGACTCTCTCGGGAAGGGCGGGGTGACGGAGATGATAGTCACATTCAAGGCATCGGAATGAGGCGAGGAAGGCGGTATCGGTTTCTGGGAGGGCCCGGTCTACACGCCGATAGCAGGCTCGTGCCTTGAGATATTGACGGCGGATACGATAGGCCTTGCCCCCTCGCATGCAGCGACGAGCCTCGATCTTACCGGTCGCTCCAAAATCGCCTTTTTCGTAAAGTTCGATGACGGTGTCCCAATCTTTTTTCTTGGAGTAGAGCCCCATCAGGGAGGTCTGTGCTTTGGCTTTGTTTGTGGCGAGGTGTCTACGCTGATCGGGAGTCAGGGACGGATCACGGATTGACATCTCTAGAACGGTGCGAAGATAAGAATCCTGAACATCTTCATGGCCGAGTTCGGCCGCTGCGAGCCCGGTGTAGAAGACTGCTTGTGAGCGATACTCGCCCCCTTCGGGATCGTCCAAGAGGGGTTTGAGTGTCTGGATGGTGGTTTCGAATTTGTCAGCTTGGAAGTATTGAAAACCTAGGATGAAAATGGCCCAGTTTTTATGGGGATGGTTTGGGGTCTCGATGATTCGCCGAAGGGCCACTGAGACGTCAGCATCGCGATCAAGTTTGAGCAGGCACTCCACTTCCTTAGTGAGGGCGCTGTGGCGCAGGTTTTCTTCGCCGAGGTGGGTCGCTGCGATCGAGAAGTATTTCGCGGCCTCTTCCCAATTCTCTTCGACAAAGGCGAGATAGGCCATTTGTCTGGCGGCCTGTCCGACATAAGCCCCCCGACGGTGTCGGGTGATCATGAATTTGTAGGTGTCCTTGGCCTCTGCGATATTGCCCATGGTCTGACGGGCATAGCCAAAATGGAATCGCGCCGCGGCTTCGTTCTTCGATCCAGTGTGAAGTCGCAGGTATTCAGTGTAGAGACCGATGACATAGGTCATGTAACGTCCTTTTTCGAAGCGGTCGTTTTGAGCGATCCCTGCCGCGTAGTAGCGCTCGGCCTCTTGAAAAGCGGCTTCTTCGGAAACATTCTGAGCGAGACCGGGGGTGAGCATGAGCCAGCCAAAGATCAGGGCGAGAAGAGAGGTCCGGAGGGGAGGGGTGAGGGACATGGGGAGAGATTCGTTGGAGGAAAGGTCCTTGTGAGGAGGGAGTTTGTCATGATCTGCATAAAAAATCAACCATCTGAAGCGGGGTGTTGGCTTGTGAGTGGGCGTGATGGCCGCTATCTCTTGCGCCATGGAACATCACGTTTATTTTTGGTTGAAAGAAAGTCGTATGAACGAGAGCGATCGAGTTCTCTTCGAGGCGGGGATCGAATCCCTGTGCCTCTCTCCGAATATCGGGGTTTCCCACTGGGGAAAGGCGGCTCCAACTCCTGAGCGCCCGGTAACCGACCATTCTTTCGATTACGCGATTTCCCTCAAGTTCGATTCGATGATAAACCATGACCTCTACCAGGAGGGAGATGCAGTCCACGATGAGTTCATCTTAAAATTTAAGAACTGGTGGGCCAAAGTTCTCGTGATGGACGTGGCCTAGGATTCCTCCGACTCAATGAGGGTAAAGGATTTGGACCTTTACCCTCACTTGGATTAACTGCGTGATCTTGCCGGAACATCCGTTTCGATCAGCGCTAAAATACGGTGCCGATGAAGGGAGGCAAGGGGAAAGTTGTCTCGACCTTGAATATTTTCGTTCGCTCTTCCGTATTAGGGCCGTATTTCCCCTGTTACCGATGCGATTTCTTCTTTCTCCCATCCTTTTGATCCTGGTTTTCCCCTTGGCGGCCGCGCCCGAACTCAAACTTGCCAAAATGGGGGAATCGATGGGTGGCTGGAAGGATAAAGGAGGCAAGGCGGCTCGGTTTGAAGTCTCCGGTTCCAAATACCGCTGTTGGAAGCCCGAGGTCAGCCCGACTCCGATTGGGGGGATTTTTGTTTCTCTCAGGATTGACCATCTGCGTGGGCTTCTGGCCTCTGACGACCATGCGAGCCTCGAGGTCACCTTTGACGGAGAGGGGAATGTCGTTTCGGCGAGGAGTTCAATTGCGCTTCAGGGAAAGAAGGTCACGAGTGATTTGGTCGAAGGAACCGGGAAATTGGGTGCGCGCCTGGTGGGGCTGGATCTGGCGGGCAAGGTGGGCACGGAGATGATCTCGGACCTTTCGGCTAAGATCCTGCGGGAAAATATCAAGGAGCCAGGGAGGGTGTCGTTTCCAGCGGTTTTGCAGCATCAATACAACCTCCTCTGCCTTGCCGTGATGACCCCTGAGCCTGAAGAGGTGAATGGCCCGGGTGAGCCCGCCGAGGATCCAGAAGTGCGCCAAGTCGTTCCCCTCGAGATCGACTCCCCGAAGAGGTGACGGGGTGCGACCGCTTTTGGGGTTGAGGGGTCATTTATTCCCCCAAGATTATCAAGGGCTTAAGTTTTTTCGGTCGTTGGTAATCAGTTGATTAAGGAGCTTGTGAAATTTTTCACAAGTTTCCCTTGTGAAACATTTCACAAGCTCTTAATACTTCCTCAGCGATGGCAAACTTTTTTCCCCGTTGGACAAACTTATTGCCGCTGAAAATTGCGGTATGTCTTGGAGCGCTTGGAGCCAGTGTAGTTGCTGGTATTACCTATTATGCGACGCCAAAGGCGCAGCGAGTTGGCTACCAGCCCACTCAACCAATCCACTTCGACCACAACCTCCATGTGAGTCAGTTGGGGATGGATTGTCGCTACTGTCACAGTTTTGTTGAGCATTCCGGCCACGCCAATGTTCCGACTGCCAATACCTGTTGGAATTGTCACGAACACGTCAAGAAGGGTTCGCCTAAACTCGCCGCGCTTCGTGATGCCATGGGAGTGGATGAATTTCACAGCACGATCATGGACGAAGACGGGACCCCCGTCGAAGGGAAGCCCATCGAGTGGGTCCGCGTTCACAAGGCCCCCGATTACGTTTACTTCAACCATTCGGCCCACTTGAACCGCGGGATCTCTTGCAAGAGCTGTCACGGCGAAGTTAACAAGATGGAGAAGGTGTATCATGCCGAGACTCATTCCATGGGATGGTGTCTGGAGTGCCACCGGGCACCTGAGAAGCACCTCCGCCCTCTTGAGGAAGTCTATAATCTCAACTACGATCCTGAGATTTACCTTCAGGAAAATGAGGTCATTGATACTGAAGGTCTTATTGTCGAAAAAGGAAAGCGAATCGAAGACCCCGAAGATTTTGGCCTTTTCCTCCGCAAGCACTGGGGAGTTCAACCCAAAGAGTCCTGTGCGACTTGTCACCGTTAATTTTACCTGCCCAAGATGAGCAAACGCGTCTGGAACCCACCTGTCACTCCGACCAAAGGAGATACCACCACCGCTTGGCGTAGTGTCGGCGAGAAGGAAGGCTCGGAGAGTTTTCGTAACCATCTCGATCGAGAATTCCCGGCGGGCGATACCTTGACTGAGGATGAGCAAAAGCTCTCCCGCCGGAGTTTCACGATGTTGATGGGGGCTTCGAGTGCCCTCGCTGGTATTGGCCTTGTGGCATGCCGCCGTCCTGAGACTTACATTGTCCCCTACAAAAGGGCCCCGGAGTGGATTATTCCGGGCACCCCGCTTTACTATGCCAGCACCCGCCCGAGGGCCGGTGGTGCGATTCCGCTCGTGGTGACGACTCATGAGGGCCGTCCTACCAAGCTTGAGCCAAATCCGGACCATCCTGATTCATCCGGGACGTGTGCCCAGACTCAGGCCTCCATTCTCGATCTTTACTCGCCATCACGTTCGCAAAAGATTCTTAAGGGAGAGAAGCAAGCGACCCAGAGCGAATTGAAGGAAGCGCTTCAAGGCCTTGATCTTACCAAGACCGCCTTGGTTTTTGGTGAAGATGATTCCCCCACCCGCAATCGCCTCGCTCAAGGACTTGCGGGCAAGGGAGCGACCATTATCTCCTACGAAGCCGTTTCTGGTGAACCTCTCCAAAAGGGTATTTCCGATGTCGTTGATTTTTCAAAGGCGACCCGAATCCTGTCTCTCGACTGCGATTTCCTCGGAGTTGACCCAATCGGAAATAGCAAGGAATTTTCAAAGAAGCGTCAGGGCGGAAACGGCGATTACACCCAGGGGGTGGACGACGTCGATGGTTCCAAAATGAACCGCCTTTACCAAGTAGAGACGCAATTTAGTCTGACCGGCGGAATGGCCGATCACCGCCTACGGGTCGCGCCAAGCCGTGTGGCCGTGATTGCCGGTGAGATTGCGAGGGGTTTTGGAGTCGGTTCTTTTGAAGCAAGCGAGGACGACAAGAGAGCTCTCTTTCAGGGTGCGAAAGATCCAGTCATCGAGTTTAACTCGTGGATAGAAGAGTGCGTCGCAGACCTCAAGAGCGTTGCAGCGGGTGGTCTTGTTCTTGCGGGGTCGCGCCAAACCAAAGAAGTGAAGCAAATTGCCGCCGCGCTTAACAAGCAACTCGGCTCCGCTGCCATTAAGGCCGTCAAAACGGACCTTGGACAATATAGCTCACTCATTGAACTCAGCGCCAAGCTCGAGGCCGGCACCGTCACCAACGTGGTTTTCCTCACTCCTTCGAATCCCGTTTTTGATGCCGATTCCTTTGCGGAGGTTCTCGCCAAGGCTGAGGTCTCGATCCATTGGGGACTTCGCCTCGATGCGACCGCATGGGCTTGCGATTGGCACATTCCTTCTGCTCATTACTTGGAAAGCTGGGGCGACGCCCGGAGTGAATCCGGGGTTGTTTCGCTGATTCAGCCGATGATTATGCCCCTTTACGGCGGCATCTCGGAACTCGATCTTCTCCACGTTCTCGGCGGTGGTGATTTTGCCAAAGGGGAGTTTTTCCCGGCGATGGGCGAGGTGAAAACAACCTTCGCGGAAATCACCGGCAAGTCCGACGATGAGTCTTGGCGCGATGCTTTGACCGATGGTTTTGCAGAAGGTACCTCATACCAAGATGGCGAATTGAGTGTGACTGCGCCAGAGATCAAAGCGTCGGCGACGCCCACTCCTGATTCTCTCGAGATCGTTTTTGCAACAGATGCTTCTCTTCTTGATGGCCGCTTTATCGACAACGCTTGGTTGCAGGAGGCACCCGATCCCGTCACCAAGTTGACTTGGGACAATGCCGCCCAAGTTTCACCCGTCACGGCCAAGGACCTGGGCATTTACGACCAGGTCATTGCACTCGAGCCCAAGACTTCCGTTGCGGGGATTGAGGCGAAGGTCTCCGATCGCTATGAGACCGGCGAAGGGGAGGGGAATCATTCCCCCATGATCATCGTGAACGTCAATGGTCGTGAACTCAAAGTTCCCGTTCTCATTGCCTACGGACATGCCGATAATGCCATCACTCTCCCGGTCGGTTACGGTCAGGCCGCTGATGATGGTCGGGAAGGATCTCACGCTTTGGAGAGCGCCAAGCGGACGGTCGGCGATGTTGGGCTCAACGCCGGTTTCAACGCCTATCACCTCAGGACCTCCGAAACTGCTTATTTTGCAGTCGGCGGCAAGGTGAAGACCACGAAGGAAAAGTATCCAATGGCTCTCACCCAGGAGCACAATTCCATGTATGGACGTGCTCTCGCTCGCGAAGTCTCCACGATGCCGGTCAAGGGCAAAGGTGACTTTGAAGAGCAGAAGAAGATGGTAAAAAAGCAGGGAATGGATTCCCACGCTCCACCAAACATTTCTCTCTACAAGCCCGAAGGTAGCGAAACCTGGTCCAAGACTGAGCTTGCGAAGAAGACTCACCTTGCTGATGAAGTTCACCAGTGGGGAATGGCCATCGATCTGAACACCTGCACTGGTTGTAATGCCTGTCTTGTCGCTTGTCAGGCCGAGAACAACATCCCGGTCGTCGGCAAAACCCAGGTTGCAATGGGCCGCGAAATGCACTGGATCCGGATGGATCGCTATTTTGCCTCGCAGGAAAATCCCGTCGATGAACACGGTCACGTCAATAAGTCAGAGGAGAATCCGGCTTGGATCACCCAGAATCCGGAATCGATTCCCCAGCCTGTCTCTTGCGTCCACTGTGAAATGGCTCCCTGCGAAACAGTTTGCCCCGTAAACGCAACCGTTCACACGGAGGAGGGGCTTAACGCAATGGCTTACAACCGTTGTATTGGAACGCGCTACTGCGCGAACAACTGCCCCTACAAGGCCCGTCGTTTCAACTTTTTCGACTACAATAAGCGTAATCCCCTCATCAAGGGCAACCTCTATAAGGGGCCATTTGGTGAGAAGCAAGTGGGTGAGGCTCCTCATCTTCAGCGCAATCCAAACGTCACTGTTCGCATGCGGGGCGTTATGGAGAAATGCACCTACTGTGTGCAGCGTCTCGAGTCCGCCAAGATCAAGCAGAAGCAGCAACAAAAGGTAAATACCTTGGCTGCTGGTAAGAAGTCATACGATGTCGCCGTCAATCGCATCAAGGACCTTCGGATCACGACCGACAGCGTCAAGACAGCGTGTCAGGATGCCTGCCCATGCAGCGCCATTTCCTTCGGCAACCTCCTCGAGAACAATTCCCGCGTGGTGCGGGCGAAGGGGAACGACATGGACTCTGTCAGAATCATTCAAGGAGAAGATTACAAACCCGTTCCGGGAAGCCCCCGCAACTACGATTTGCTCCAGTATATCAATACCCGTCCGCGCACGAGCTACTTGGCCCGTGTTAAGAATCCGAACGATAAAATGCCCGATGCGAAATACCTCGGTCAGGCAACAATCAACATTCATTAATCCGAGAAGCCTTTCCCGCGACTGAACCTATGTCCGAAGCGACCACACAGTCTGAGACCAACATGAACACGGTAAAAATCCCCGTGCTCGAGCGCGAGCAGTTGATTCTCAACAAACGTTCCTACCACTGGATCACCGAGCGTATCTGCGGTGTTGTCGAAGGCCGACAGCCCTTCCTCTGGTGGATTCTTTTCATTCCGTCCGCTCTCGTTGCCCTCGTCGGCGTCGTCGGCGGCCTGACGTATCTCGTTTCGACGGGAGTGGGTGTCTGGGGAAACACCAACCGCGTAATGTGGGGGTGGCCCATCGTAAACTTCGTTTTCTGGATTGGTATCGGCCACGCCGGAACACTCATCTCGGCGATTCTTTTCCTGACCCGCCAGAACTGGCGCACCTCGATTAACCGAGCGGCTGAGGCCATGACGATTTTCGCGGTGATGTGCGCTGGGATCTTTCCGGCCTTTCACGTCGGTCGTGTTTGGATGGCATGGTTCCTCGCTCCTATTCCCAACTCGAATGCGGTCTGGCAAAACTTTAAGTCGCCTCTCTTGTGGGACGTTTTCGCGGTCTCGACTTACTTCACCGTTTCCTTGATCTTCTGGTTCCTCGGGATGGTCCCCGACCTCGCCACCATACGTGACCGTTGTAAGCCTGGTATCCGGAAGTTTCTCTACGGTATTTTCTCGCTCGGATGGCGCGGCGGTAACCGCCAATGGAGCCACTATGAAATGGCCTATCTCCTCCTCGCGGCCCTCTCAACTCCCCTTGTGCTCTCAGTGCACTCGGTTGTTTCGTTTGACTTTGCGACCTCGGTGGTTCCCGGGTGGCACACCACGATCTTCCCGCCCTACTTTGTCGCTGGTGCTATTTTCGGGGGATTTGCGATGGTGCTGACGATCATGATTCCGGCGCGTGCCCTTTACGGCTTGCACGACATGATCACGATGAAGCACATCGACAATATGGCTAAGATCATCCTCCTGACGGGAACGATCGTGGGATATGCCTACTTGATGGAGCTTTTCATCGCCTTCTATTCGGGGGCCAAATATGAGATTGCCGCCTTTACCTTCCGGGGAATGGGACCCTACGGGTGGGCCTATACAGCAATGATGAGTTGTAACGTTCTTTCTCCCCAGATCTTTTGGTTCAAGAGAATGCGCGAAAACCTTTGGGTCGTGATGGCCGTCGCGATGTGTGTCAACATCGGGATGTGGTTTGAGCGCTTCGTGATCATTGTCACCACCCTTGCTCGGATGTGGCTTCCGGGTGACTGGAAGACCTACAGCCCGAGTTCGGTTGATATCCTGACCTTTGTCGGAACAATTGGAATGTTCCTTGCTCTTTTCCTCCTGTTTCTCCGCTTCCTTCCTTGCATTAACATTGCCGAGGTCAAGTGGACCCTCAAAGAGAGCGACGCTCACGATGAGGACAAGAAGGCTCACCCTGATGATGGCGTCGAGTTGATCGCAGCCTACCAATACGAGTTACATGAAAATCCCGAGGGCGCTGCACGTGAGGCAGGGACCGAGATGAAACCTTCAGCTGCCGTCACTAAATGAGTACGAAAGTCCGCAGAGTTTACGGCTATCTGGCCGAATTTGAAAATGCTTCGCAGCTCTACAAGGCTGCTGAGAAAGTCCGCGATGCCGGGTTCAAGAAATGGGATTGTTATTCGCCCTATCCTATTCACGGGCTCGACGATGCCATGGGGCTCAAGCGCTCGATTCTTCCCTACTTCGTCTTTGTCGGCGGGGTGGTGGGATTCCTGACTGCGATTGCTCTCGCTTACACCACTCAGGTTGGTCTCTACCCAACTGTGGTGCAGGGCAAACCTGCGAATATCTTCACGACCGCGGCATTTTTTCCGGTGATGTTCGAGCTCACGATTCTCTTTTCCGGTTTCACCGTTTTCTTTGGTCTCCTCGGTTTGATTGGTCTTCCTCGTTGGAACCATCCCATTTTTGCGAGTAAGCAATTTCTCCGAGTCACTGATGATAAGTTCTTCATCGCGATCGAAGCACGTGACGCAAAATTTTCCGCGGAAAGCACCAAGACTCTTCTTGATGACATTGGCGGCGATAACATCGAACTGGTGGAGGACGACTCCGAGTAAACCATGAAATATTTTTTCCTTTCTCTTATAGCATTTGCGGTCTTGGTGGTCGGAGTGTTTGGATTCCGCGGTGATAAGTTCTCGCAAGCTCCGATCCAGGTTTTTCCTGATATGGATGATCAGGACAAGGGCAAGGCGCAGACTGTAAGTCGCTTCTTTGCCAACGGAATGAATTCGCGCAACCCGGTTCTCGGGACCGTCCCAAGGAACGCGGAAGCGGGGGTGATGCCCTTGGAATTTGGTGCTGGACGTTCGGGATACTATTTTGACGGTATGTCTGAAGGCACTTTCGGGAATGGTCTTCCGAAAGAGCTCGAGATCAAGGAGGAATCCCAGATGGTGGGGTTACTTGGTCGCGGCAAGGAGATGTTCAACGTCAATTGTGCGATCTGCCACGGCGCGGCTGGCGATGGCAAAGGGGTTGTTTCAGTCTACTTTGGTCAAGCCGATCCGATCATTGCTGTCCCAAGTCTCCACGATCATCCTCAGGAAAAATCTCCCGATGGTTATATCTACGAGGTTATTTCCAACGGGAAAGGCTCTATGGGTGCCTACAAGCACAACCTTCCGGTGCGCGATCGTTGGGCGATCGTTTTCTACCTCCGGGCTCTTCAGGCTTCTGCCAAATAAACTTTTTATCTGACTCATCAAGACATGGCACATCAAGTGACATCAAAAGACATCCCGACAAACGGGGAACATCTGGAGAAGAGCAAAGTCGCGAAGCTCCAGCTGATTACCGGCGCGCTTGGCGGAATCGGTTTGCTCGCAAGCATTATCTTCCTTTGGGTTGGTGAGGGGGAAGCGCACGGGAGTTACGCCTTTTCATGGCTCTTTGCCGTTTTCTTCGTCACGACCATCGCTCTTGGTGGATGTTTTTGGACCTTTCTTCATAACCTCTCCAATTCGGGGTGGGGGACTTCAGTCCGCCGCATGATGGAGAATCTCGGTTTTGTATTTCCGTTTCTCTTCGTGCTCTTCATCCCTTTTCTGCTTCCCGATGTGCAGCAGTATCTTTGGGAATGGATGACTTCATTCCGGAACGTTGTTGGAGAGAGTAGCGATGCCAAGAGCGCTCTTCTCAACGACGCTGATCCTCACAACCATCTCCTCGCAGCCAAGGTTTTCTACCTCCACCCAACTTTTTGGTATCTCCGCTTTTTCCTCTACTTTATTGGTCTCGGTTTCTTTATCCGACTGGTCAGGAAGTTCTCAATTGCCCAGGACACCGACAAGAATCCTGGCACCAAGAACCTTTTCGCGGCTCGGAAGCATTCCTCATGGAGTATGATTATCTTTGGAGTCACCCTGACCTTCCTGTCCATTGATTTTGTCATGGCCTTGGACTATTCATGGTTCTCGACGATGTTCGGAGTTTATGTCTTCGCGGGGTCCGCGCTGAACTCGATGGCTGTTCTCATTCTGACCGGAATCATTCTCCAAAAGATGGGTTACCTCAAAAAGGTTGTCACTCAGGAGCATTATCACATCATGGGTAAGCTCTGCTTCGCCTTCACCGTTTTCTGGGCCTACATCTCCTTCTCTCAGTTCTTCCTGATCTGGTATGCTAACATCACGGAGGAGACGCGATACTTCCTCCTTCGGAACACCGAGAACTGGAACCTCGTGAGTTTGGCTTTGGTCTTCATGCACTTTGCCTTGCCTTTCCTAGCCCTTCTTCGCTCCGACGTGAAAAAGAGCGCAAAGTTCATGACAATTCTCTGCTTTTACATTCTCTTTATGCACGCAGTTGATGTCTACCACATGATCATACCCGAGCGTGGGCCTTCTGTGAGCATCGTTCTTGACGGACTCGCGGGGCACGATGAGGCATTCAAGCCCTCTCTCTGGCTGTCCGGTTCATGGGTCGGTGATATTTTGGCCTTGGTCATTGCCATTTCCTGTTTCCTGTTTTTCTACCTTCGGAACCTGACTTCCGCTGCTCTCTATCCGAACCGCGACCCTCGAATTCTCGAGTCCGCCAATCTTCATAACTAACGTCATGGACCCCACTCGCGACAATCCTCTCAAAAGATTTACTGCCTTCTGGATCGCCATTCTCTTGGTTTTCTGTTTCGGGGTTGGCTTGATCATCTTGCGGCCCCTCACTCATGCCAACTCTGAGACGGCTTATGATATGAGACGCGACGACAAGCTTGCGGTCAAAGCCGACATCGATCGCGCCCAAGAGGGTGCTTTGAATAAGGCGGCTCTGCAAAAGGCTTTTGACGAACAGAAAAAGTCCTTCACAACAAACACCGTGGTAGCGGGCAGCATGGCTGTCCCCGGCGCTGCTCCGGTGCCAGTTCCTGTTGATACTCCCGCCGATACTCCTGCCGAATAACTCTTCACCAAGGATCCAAACCGAAATTTCTGATGGCTGAGACCACTTCCACTGCTGAATCCAGCGACGTCGCTCTGCGTTCGTCGATCGATCGCTCCCTTCGTCACCCAGTGATGTTTTTCTTTTCAAGCGGAGCTGTCTGGCTTGCCCTTGCCATCGTTCTTGGATTAGTGGCTTCTGCCAAGAAGCACTCCCCTGAGTTCCTGTCCTACTTTTCATGGCTCGATGCCGGTAAGGTCGATGCTGCTCACATGAGTGCGATGATCTATGGTTGGGGCTTTCAGGCCGCTTTTGGAATGATCATCTGGTTGATGGCGCGGCTCTCCCGTAAGGAATGCACCGCTGCGGGCACGATCTTGTGGGCTGGTCATGTTTGGAATGCCGTTGTTTTCTATGGAGTCATTCGGATCATGATGGGTGAGGGCTCTGGAATTGCTTGGATGGAATTTCCCGGTGAAGTCTGGCCTGTGCTACTCCTTTGTTACGCCGCCATCACCATTTGGTCGCTGATTCAGTTTCAGGTTCGTGATGCCGGACACGTATTTGTGAGCCAATGGTATTTGCTTGCTGGGCTCCTCTGGTTCCCTTGGATTGCTCTGACTGCTTGGATGTTCGTCTTTGTCTTCGATGGGGGACACCCTCTCATGGTGACCGGAATTGCGGCCTGGTTTAAGGCCACCCTCTTTTTCCTCTTTTTCCTCCCGACCGCCCTTGCGAGTGCTTACTATTTGGCACCAAAGGTTACGGGACGTCCGGTTTATAGTTATAACATTGCCCTCTTCGGTTTCTGGTCACTTGCATTCTTCGGTCCATGGGCCGGCATGCAACGCCTCATGGGGGCTCCGATTCCACAGTTTTTGCCCTATGCGGGCGCGGCCTCGATGGTCTTGATTTTGATTCCGGCGATTGCGGTCGGTTACAATGTCATTAAGACCGTCATGGTTAGCAGGGAAGTGGTGGCAGAGAGTCCTTCGCTGCGCTTCACGGTCAGCGGGATCCTAGCCTTTATTGCCTTTGGAGTTCTTTCGATGCTCCTCCATACCGTGCCATCAATGAAGATGACGCAGTTTAGCTACAGCGGTTATGGCCTCGATATCTTAGGGATCTACGGTGTCTTCTCTCTTTGTGCTTTCGGTGCGATTTACTTCATTGTTCCGCGTATCACCCGTCGCGAGTGGCTGTCCCGTCGTTTCATTACGTGGCACTTCTATTTTTCCCTCTATGGGGTGTTGGCGATCGTGACCTGTGCTATCATTGGGGGGATGAGCCAGGGTCAGGGAATCGAGGACTTGAGTCAGCCGTTTTCAACGATGGCCGGCCGTGCTAGCCAGTTCGGCTGGGGAGTGACACTCGCTTGGGGATGTCTCTTGTTCGCAAACTTGTCCTTCTGTCTTCACCTTCTTCTGATGTGGGCCCGTCTTGGACGGCGTTCTTCTCACCCGACTCTGCTCAAGGGGCATTCTGTCGGGAACCCTCATGGTCCCGAGGGCGAGATTGACAATTACACTTCCGCCTCGGTTTAAATTTCTCAAAGCATTTCATCATGACTTTTAAAGCATTTATTTTTGGTCTCCTCGGCACCTTCGGCATCCCTTGGTTGCTTGTGGTGGTGATTCCATATTCGACCATGCGGACGCCCGTGCCGGTTCAGTATGAGGAGGGTTCCCAACTTTCCGGGGCTTTCATTCCTAGCCGTGAAGGTCGGATTACCGAAGGCTCCAAGATTTACGGTCAGGAAGGGTGCTACCAATGCCATACTCAAATCATTCGTCCCACTTATGCCGGCAATGACGTTCATCGCGGCGAATGGGCCGGGCTTCGCAAGGGACCGGACGTTAAAGTCGATACCCGCCGCGAAACGATTGCTGATGATTTCCAGCAAGAGAAAGTGGCACACATCGGTCAAAGCCGTGTCGGTCCGGACCTTTCAAACTTTGGCCGCCGTCTCGCTCATTACTTGAAGGCAAACAAAAGCGAGCTTACCTCCGAGGAGTGGATCTTGATGCACCTGTATCATCCAAGCGACCTTCCCGGCTATAAGGACGGGGCCAAGCCCTACGATTCGGCCTGCCCTTCTAAGGGGGGACTTTTTAATGAGATCGAGGTCTTTGGTGCTGGAAGCGGCACTCTTCCGGTCAATATTAAAGCGGGTCGGGGTGTTAAGCCCACTGACCGCGCACGTGCCCTTGCCAGCTACCTTCTTTCTCTGAAAAAAGACACTCTTGGAAATCCTCTTCCTGAGGCTCTTAATTATAATACCGAGGCACCCGTAAGCGATAAATAGTCATGTCTGATTTCTCATCATCAAGCGATCCGCGTCCCGATCTCGAAGAGTCGATCAACGTTCCCAAAGCACATGGTGCTCTCAAGGACGATCCGGCGGCTCGACGTGAGAAAAGCCTTCACGAAAATGGCATGGAAGCCGTTTCTCTTTGGCTCGTTCTGATCTCTGCGGTTGTCGTCCTCGTGGGCGGTGCCGTCATGGGGCAGGGTGGTTCTTTCTTCGGCTATGGCGAACTGACCAAGGCGGGCTACATGCGTGGTAAGTCACCGGTACCTGATGTCATTGAGCCGGTTCCACTCCCAGCTCTGGTTCTCCTCCAAAAAGAGGGTGCCAATATCTACGCGAATTGTTCTTCCTGTCACCAGCCAAACGGCATGGGACAAACTGGACAATTTCCTCCTCTCGCAGGGTCGGAGTGGGTTCTCGGGAATACCGAGAAACTTGCCATGATCATTCATAATGGGATTGCCGGACCACTTGAGGTCGCTGGTGCCAACTACAACGGGAACATGGGTGCGGTGGGTGCAAATCTTAGCGCTAAGGAACTCTCGGCTTTGATGACCTACATTCGGACCTCCTGGGGGAATGACGCAAGCATCGTGACCCCTGAAATGGCGGAAGCAGCACTCGAAATTTCGAAAGAAAGGGGCGGAGGTCAGTCCAGTTCAGAAGAGTTGAAAAAATCACATGACAAGATGCTTCCCGGTGACACTTTGGCCGCGGACACACTCCTTGACCCAGAAACTTGGGAGCCGGTTGCTCCTGAGCAATAACCCTCAAAACCCCGACCATCGACGACTACCATGAGCGCGGACTCGACTGATCATCACGACGATCACCATCACGTTCTTCCTTTCTGGAAGAAGTATCTCTTCTCTACCGATCACAAGACCATTGGGATTCAGTATGGCCTCGCAGCGGGAGCATTCCTCCTCTTCGGCTTTTTTCTGATGATCGTGATGCGTTGGAGCATTGCCTATCCTCATGAACCGCTCCCGGGCTACATGAGCTGGATGTTCACCGACGGCTGGAAGGCCCGCTGGTTGGACGACGGCAAGGTCACTGGCGAGACCTACAACATGTTCGGTGCGATGCACGGAACGATCATGGTTTTCCTCGGGGTTGTTCCTCTCGGCTTTGCGGCCTTTGGAAACTACGTCACGCCTCTCCAAATCGGTGCGCCCGATATGGCGTTTCCCAAGTTGAACATGGCCAGTTTTTGGGTCTACCTCGCCGGTGGTCTCGTGATGTGCGCCAGTTTCTTCATGGAATCAGGTGCTGCTAAGTCCGGTTGGACGAACTACTCTCCACTCGCCGGCTATGCCGACCGACAGATAGTGAACCAATTACTAGCGGGGCAGACGCAATGGCTGATTGGTCTTGTCTTACTCATCACATCCTCTCTTTTGGGGGCGGTAAATTTCATCACGACGATCATCCAGCTCCGCGCCAAAGGACTCACTTGGATGCGCCTTCCTTTCTTTGTTTGGGCGATGTTGGTGACGGGATTCCTTCTCCTCCTTGCTTTCCCACCTCTTGAAGCCGCTGGCATCATGCAATTGATGGATCGCATGACAGGTTCTAGTTTCTTCATGCCGTCTGGTCTTTATTCGGCCGCTAGTAATGCCCCGATGGACATCTCTGGCTCCGGAAGCCCGTTGCTGTATCAACACCTTTTCTGGTTCCTTGGTCACCCTGAGGTTTACGTTCTTCTCCTGCCGGCGCTCGCTTGTGTCGCAGAGATTATTCCCTGCAACACCCGCAAGCCTCTTTGGGGATATAAGCCCATGGTTTGGGCGGTCATCGTACTTGGCTTCCTCTCCTTCATCGTTTGGGCACACCACATGTATCTCACTGGAATGGGGCCGGTCATATCGACCTTCTTCCAGACCACTACGGTTCTGATTTCAGTGCCTTCGGTGATCTTGCTGACTTCGATGATCATCTCGCTATGGGGAGGATCGATCAGGTTTACGATGCCCATGATCTGGGCGGCAGCTTTCCTACCTATGTTCGGTATCGGCGGACTGACCGGACTGCCACTTGCGTTCAACCTCGCGGATTTGCACCTTCACGACACCTACTACGTCATCGGGCACTTCCACTATGTCGTTGCTCCTGGTATCCTCTTCGGCCTTTTTGCTGGGATTTACCACTGGTATCCAAAGATGACGGGTCGCTTCATGGATAACTTCCTCGGGCACCTGCACTTCTGGCCGTCTTTGGTCTGCATGAACCTTCTCTTCTTCCCAATGCTCACGCAGGGGATGGCAGGGTTTCACCGACGTTGGTATAACGGGGGTGAAGGTTACATCCAGAAGGGTGCGGAAGGGATCAATGTCTTTGGTCGCACCGTTGCCGAAAATATTTCCCTGAATGAGGTCATGACAGGTTCTGCGATTGCCTTGGCAGTCTTCCAAATTCCTTTCTTGCTCAACATGTTCATTAGTTACTTCTGGGGTAAGAAGGTCACCAGTGACAATCCATGGGATGCCACCACCCTCGAGTGGGCCACCCCTACTCCTCCGGGACACGGGAACTTCACCTTCGATGTCGCGGTCTACCGCGGGCCCTACGAATATAGCCGCCCCGATCATGATTCCGACTTCTTTCCACAGTGGGAGGAACCAAAGCGTGATTCTCCAGTCGTGGAGCCCGCTGTGAAGCCTGAAAAGGAAACGACCAAGGCCTAATTGGCCCCCTCACCTGTCTCATTCCCTCTTGATCCATGGAAATTCCATTCATTGTTAACGTTCGTAAAGATACCGGCCTCTTCAACTCGAAGGTCGGCATCTGGCTCTTTTTGGCCTCCGAGGTCACTCTCTTCGGAGGGTTGTTTTCGGGCTATCTTTTCCTGCGTCTTTATGCCGACTACCCTTGGCCTGAGCGCGCCCTCCCAGTGCTCCCCGGTCTGATCAACACTTTTGTGTTGATTGGTTCGTCGGTGACTGTGGTTTTTGCATGGGCCGCGCTGAAGATGCGCGAGTGGCGTAAGTTTCAGGTCTACATGAGCATCACCTTGGTTTGCGCCCTTCTCTTCATGTTTTTGAAGGGGATTGAGTATAACGCCAAGCTCGGCCACCAGGCTGTTCGGATCGATGGTGGCGGCCCTGTGCAGGGTTTTGAAATTGTCGAAGGGCACGTGCACTATGCTGAGCTTGATGAAGAGGGGCAGATTCATGAGGTTAGTAAGAAAAGGAAGGATGAGGACGGTGTCTTCTCCGCCAACAAGATCGCCTTCAAGGCATCTGAATTGACCTTCGTGCTGACGCGTCCGACTCACGAGGCCTATGTTGACGAGATTCTCAAACAAGCGGGTGATACGCACACGATTACGCTGAATGAGTCCTACCGTGTCATCAATGAGGATGAGCTTTACGAAGGGAAGCTGAACCGCAGTGAGCTACTCGAGAGCGAGAACGCTCTTGTTGCACAAGCAGGTGCCAGGCTTTCGACTGATGTGCTCGATGATCTGGAGGACGCCTACCTCGACGCCCGGTCTCACGACCGAAAGGTTCGGACCAAGTTTTTGGCGGCGTCTTGGGACTGGATCAGAGATGAAAAGGGGATTGATGAGGCCGCGACCTACGTTGTTGAAAAGGAAGTCTGGAAGGAGCGTCGTGAGGAGGATACCGAAAAGTTAAAAATTGTGACCCTAGGGCCGACCGCCGTTGTTACTTTTACCATTGATCCTCCCTTGACTCTGATCCTGGAGCCGAGCGACCTCGTAAAATTCACGGAGGATGAATTAAGACTCCGCGACGACACGGTTGCCAAGGGCGCATTGGTCCCAAGTCCCATTATCATGGGTGTGGATGCCCTTGATTTCCGCCACACCGCCCAGCGGGCCGAGGCCGAAGAACTCGATCCCTTTCCTGTGATCGAGCAGACGTGGCTTCTCACGCATGAGGGCCATCACGATCACGGCGATGAAGGAGGGGGCCACGATGTGGATCATCGCAACGAGTTCAAGAGGATCTGGGACTGTCACATGGCATGGCTCAAGGCCGAGACCGTGCGCCTCGAGAAAAAGGGCCGAGTTCCGAGTAAAAACGACAAATTTCGGGTGAATTGGGATCAGATCATTGCCTACCGTGATGTTAATCCGGAAGTGGAATATGATAAGGAGATGGTTTACGAATACGCTCGTGATCCAGAAGATGGGCTTGTTCTTTACAGTTCAGGACTCTTCGACCTCAAAGGATTTGCGGGTGCTGATCACAGCGAGTTTGAGTTCCCACATCTTGAAATTCCACGTGAGAAGGTGGGATTTGAGTCCACCTTCACCCCGCGCTGGAGCACCTACTACGCGATTTACTTCACGATCACCGGCCTCCACGGTCTCCACGTGATCGGGGGGGCGCTTGTGCTTGGCTACTACCTCTTCTTTGGTCGCAAGATGTATGATTCAAATCCTGAATGGCTTGCCAACCGGGTTGAGATTGGAGGGCTTTTCTGGCACTTCGTTGACCTTGTTTGGATCTTTTTGTTCCCCATTCTCTACTTGATGTAATTTTCACCCTCATGTTCCTGATTCCGACACACTAAATTCATGGCTGATTCTATCGCAGAAGTACAGAAGGCGAAAAAGCTCTATATGTTCATTGGGCTTCTTCTCTTCTTTTTTACCATCGTGACGGTAGCGGTTGCTACGATGGAGTCTCTCGACTTCGGAGAGCATGGTTTTGACAAGGTTGATGCCATTATCGGTCTCACTATCGCGGCTTTTAAGGCCTCTCTTGTCATGATTATTTTCATGCACCTCAATCACGAGAAACCTTTGGTTTATTTTTTCTATATTCTCGGATTAGTGATGGCATTTTTCTGTATCGCGCTGATTGGTTGGTCCAAGAGTGACCCGATCCGCTACGGAAGCCCAAACGCGGGTGATGGTTTCTACAACCCTGATAAACCCGCGACCAAGTCGGTTCACTAATCCCCCCAACAGTATGTCGATTAAAGGATTCCATCTCATTTTCATTTCCATTGCGGCTCTCTTTTGCGCTGGTTTCGGAGTATGGGCCCTGTTTCTCGACGAACAGGCCGATGGGTCCGGGACCAAGGTGTTCGGGGTAGTGACTCTCGTCGTTTCGGTCGTCTTGGTCCGTTACGCCTTCTACTTTCGTCGGAAATCTAAAGACATTATCGTTTAACCTCCAACTCTGCCTACTTATGACATTTCTCTCTTCAATTCTTGCCTGCGCAACGTGCGCGAACTCTTTCAAACATGGCGGCCAAGATGCCGCTGGTTGGGCAATCGCGTTGATGCTCGTCGTCATCGTTCCGCTGATCACCGTGGTCGTTTGGTTCATGGTGAAAATTGCGAAACGCGAGCGTGACACTTTCGATAGCCAGTATTGCGACGATTATGTCGCACCCTCAAATTCCTAACTTTTCTTCCCATGTTTACTCCTCTTACCTGGTCAAAATGGCTCGGGATTCCCGAGAACTACTCCGATCACGGCGGTGATGTTGATCATCTGATCGACATCGTCCACTGGATCATGTTCGCCCTCTTCGTGGGTTGGACCTTATTCTTCCTCGTTTGTTTGTGGAAATTCCGGGCTTCCAACAACCCCAAGGCGAGCTATCACGGCGTCACAAATCACGTCTCAAGTCACCTTGAGGTTGGGATTGTCATCATCGAGGCTGTCCTCCTTCTTGGTTTTGCTTTTCCGCTTTGGTGGGAACGGACCGATCGCTTCGAGGAGGTGCAACAGACAGATCCCGCACGCGTTCGTGTCATCGCCTACCAGTTTGGCTTCAATTATCACTACCCTGGTAATGATGGGAAGTTCGGTCGTATCGACAGAGCTTTGGTCAGTCGCACCGGCGATGAGTGTATCGATCCCGATGATCCCAATGGCTACGATGATTTTGTTTCTGGGATTTTGAAGCTCCCGGTCAACCGAAATGCCATCCTCCAGATCACCTCGACTGATGTCATTCACAACTATTCCATCATTCCGATGCGTATCCAGCAGGATGCGATTCCCGGTCGTGATATCCCAATGTGGTTCAAGCCCATCAAAGAACTCGAGACCTATGTCGTGTGTGGCCAGCTTTGCGGTGAAAACCACGCGAACATGAAGGGTATGATGGTGGTTATCAGCCAGAAGAAGTTTGCGGGTTGGGCGTCCGAGCAGAGCAAGGCCTCGCTCGAGAAGTCGCTAGATGCTCAGAAGCCCGATGAGGGTGGTTTGGCTAAGAATTAGGCGTTCACTTAATTTTTCAGAGGCGGTCGGAGTTAATTCTTCGGCCGTTTTTTTGTGGTGGGCCGGTCTCCTGATTTACTCCGCTTGACCGGGGTGGTATATCTTAGGCGATGAGAGGAATAACCCTATTAATTTGTGCTTCAGCCTTCCTCGTTTCTTCCTGTGGTGAGTTTATGGAGGTGCGGAAGATTAGGCCGAAGCCGATCAAATCGAGCAAGTTTTCTGAAGAAGGTGAGGGAATCGGGGGAATGGGTGGGAATCCCTACGCTTTGGTCAAGAAGGAGAGTGAAGATGTCGCGGTCGGTAAGGCTCCGGTTAAAGCGGGATTTCTCCCCGAGGTGGTTGGTGATAATATCGTGGCCGGGGGAATGCTCCTGCCCGCTGACGACCAGATTGCTTGGCTTCCCACTGATCTCAAGGAGGAGATTAAGTTGGGAGATGACTTTAAAAAGCGGCCCAAAAAGAAGAGCTCGTGGCGTCAGAGTTATCAAGAGGCACGGCGTGAATCGATGCGCGCAGGCAAGCCTTTGTTAATTTGGTTTACTCGAACCGGGAGTCCGGGAAGTCCGGTGTGTGCCAGATTACAACGGGAATTTTTTGGCACTCTCGATTTTGGAAAATGGGCAGACGAAAATTTGATTCGCTTGAAGGTGGATGCGGCGGGGGGAGATCGCCAAATCGACGAATTTGGAAATTTGGCGGGGTCAGTCACTGAGAAGCGAAAATATGCGGAGAAGCTTAGGAAGCAATTTCGAGTTCTGGGCCATCCCACACTCGTCGTGCTCCAGCCTGATGGAGCGGTCTATACTCGTGAACGTGGATTTAGCCGCGGTGGTAAGTCCGAGCTCTGGGGGAAGCTCAAGAATGCGGCCCTGACGATCGCTCATAACCAAGGGGTCTGGGAGAGGAACATGGCCAAGAAGGGGTATCGACGTTGGACCGGCATCAACGATGAGGTCATTTTCGCAAAGCTTCGCCGTTATCATAACGGCAACCTTTGGTTGATTGAACCAGATGGAAAAGTGCTTAAGACCTCTCAGAAATACCTCTCCAAAGAGGATCGCGGTTGGATCATCGCGGAGAAGGAGAAGAGGGGGCTCTAGTTTTGGGTCCCCGTGGAAACCCTGAAGAACATCCGGGGTGCAGTTCCCCCATAGGTGATCTGGCGAAGCGTAAAGTCCGGTCCGAGCTCCGAAACATCATCGCTGACTTCCAGCTCAGTGGTGACCCAGGTCTCGAGATCTGAACTCCGCTCGGCGATGAAGCTGTAGGCGGGGTCATTCAGGCGGACGTTCATGGAAATGGTCCCGGTCACGTCATCGAGGAGGGTCACCGGAGTGACTGAGGGAATCGCGGGATTTCCACCAAGGAGATATTCCTCAAGGTTAGAGAAGCCATCTTGGTCGCTGTCATCACCCGCCTGAGCTCCTTCGAGGCCGAGACCGGCAAGATAGATCTCAAAGGCGGAGGCCGTGAAGATGTAGGGGGTGAAGTCCTGTGCGCGGTCGGTCGGTGAACCCAAGGGCGAAAAGAGGTTCGGTGAGCCAAAAGTCGAGCCCGATGATCCGTCGTCGTACCCGAGAACGGTATCAGAAGCATCATCAACCGGGGAAACCGATGAGGAAGCGTCGTTTTCGAGTTCAAAGATCTCCGAACTTCCAACCCCATCGACGGGAGCAATGCCCTCACCGGCGGGTCCGAAAATTACGAGTCCGGTTGCATCTTTGATGACGAAGGCGGTATTACTGGAGTTGATCCGAATATCGTTGAGGTTGGTTCCGGTGATGAACCCAGGAGTGCCAAGGTGGATGTTGCTCCAGGTGTATCCTTCCGTGGCCCGGTTATCGGTTCGGTTGAATTCGGTATCCAATCCTCCTGCCACGGAGTTCCTCTCGATAAAGGTGAGAAGGGTGCCGTGCGCGATGGCTGACCAGCTTGCGGCATCGCTCAGGACGATCGTGGTGGCTTTCACAAATTTTCCGGAGGGAACAATTTGTCCGACTTCGATGGTCCAATTCGTGAGGTTAACAGTGCCGGGGGTGTCATCACCGACGACGGCGAGCTCAAACCAGTTGCCTCCATTTCCGAGGATACGGCCAAATTGTGAGTCGCCGGAAGCCGGGGCTCCGTCTTCATCTGCGGCTGCCGTTCCTCCGTTGAGGTAGCGGTCGGGCTCGACGGCATTGTATTCGTTGAGCACGACTGAGGGGGCGGGATGGAGAACCTCTAGTTCGAAGACGAGATAGCTCAGGTTATTGGAAGCGGCGCTGTTATCAGCTTGAAGGGTGACCTCGTAAGTCCCGATATCAGCGATTGTTAGGGCACGGTTATTGTTGAGCGTAAGGGTGGTGCCAGTTGTCGAAAGGTCGATGAAATGAGGTAAGGCAAGGCTGCTGATGGTTGCTCCGGCCGAGAAATTCGCTTGAGCCACAAAGCCACCGCGGACTGCTTTATCGGTGGAGATGAGACCAATTTGGGGCGGGGTATTGGCGGAGATGTAGGGGGTGAAGCCTTGGGTGATGGTGTCGTTGCTCCATTGATTGGGAGCACCAAAGCTCGACGTGCCACCGTCATCGTAATTGATGTTGAGAGGGGTGGTGGTGGGGATTGGATTTGCTTCGAGCCGAAAAGTTTCGACCCCGCCGACCGCGACCTGGCTGTCTCCGATACCGTTAAAATTGGTGTCGGCGAGTGCGATCGATTCGCCCGAGGGCCCATAGATGATCTGATCGGAAGCGTTGGTCCAGAGAAAGCGGGTGTCATCGCTGCCGATCGCGGGAATGCTGGGGTGGATGCTATTTTCCTGATCGATGAGGAGGGGGTCGTGCATCCAGATATTGCTCCAGGCGAAGCCATTTGTGTTGAGATTGGAGATTTGGTTAAAGCTGGTTGGGGTGACCTTCTTGCTCTCGGTAAAGGTGAGAATTGTCCCGGCCGGGATCGCGCTCAGGGCCACGTGATCGGAGAGTTTCAAGATACGGGTGACGTCGTCGCTTACGATTTTTAGGGTCCAGCTTCGGAGGTCGATGGCTTGCGTGACCACAAACTCAGCCCATGCACCGCCATTGCCCTCGATTCTTCCGAAAATCGGATCGGTGCGCCCGTCAAGGTCATCCTCATTTCCGCCGTTCAAGAATTCCACGGGTTCGACCGCATTGTATTCGTTGAGAATGATGGGGCTGGAGGCCGGAAGGACATCGATACGGTAGTTTCTGCTGGAACTGAGGCCTGTGTTGTCGGTCGCGACAACGGCGAAGGTGTGGGAGCCAATATCACCCGCGGTGGGAGTCCCGGCGAATCGGCTCACACCATTACTGACGTTGGTGAGGGTCAGCCAGGCTGGGGCTCCGGAGAGGGCGTGGGTGTTGGTGTCGCCGGGGTTGGGATCGACACTTCGGACCCGGAACTCCGAGACAGACAGCGAGGAGCCTGCGACTCCGGCCGTTTTAAAGGGCGCGACGAAGAAGGGGGGAAGAGGATCGGGGAGATTTGTAGAGACGCCGGGAGATCCGACATCCTCATCCGGATCATCGCTTTCGTAGGCTCCGAACACCCCTTTGCTGCTCAGTCCGCCTGGGACAGCTTGCCCGTTGTTGAACCTCGCAAAGCTGAAGCCTTCGGTGGCGCTACCGAAAACGAAAGAGTCGACGAGGCCATTGCTGTTGTTGAAAAGGTAGATTTCATCTCCTCCCGCGCCCAGTCCGGGGAAGTTGCTCAGTTCAGACCCGGCAATAATGCGGATGGCTGGATCGATGTCCCAGAGGGGGCGGAAGGTCGTCGAGGTGTCGTTGTCGAGGACGATCATCGAGGCCCCGGGTTGCAGCAGGTAAGCAGGGAAGCCTCCGGAAGCACCGGCGGTGGCATCATCGTCATCAAAGCTGTAGCCGCCGACATTGACTGCAACAGCGCCGGTGTTGGTGATTTCAAACCAGTCTCCGTCGGCCGAGGCTTCCGAATGATTACTATCGGACATGACCTCCGTGATTCTCAGTTGAGCACTGAGAGGGAGGAAGACGGCGGGAAGGAGAAGGATTGAGCGTTTCATGTCTTTGTTGTATGAGGATAGAATGTCTTTACGGGAGTGGAAGAGGAAAGAGTGAGGGAAGGAGCGTTGATTTGAGGTTGAGAGTTTCGCCGGGTTGGGGGAGTGTCGCGCATGGCGCTCGCTTTCGCATCACTAGGGACAGGATTTATCGTCGGCTTGATTTTCACGGCTTTCAAGTTACCACTTCCGGCCCCACCGGTTTTTGCCGGAATCATGGGGATTTTTGGGATCTGGGGGGGGAGTAAACTTTGGCCTCTCCTTCTTCAAACTTTTAGCCACTAGACACGATGTTACCCCAGGAAATCATCCGCAAGAAGAGGGACGGGCAGCGATTGACCCGCGAGGAGATCTCATTCTTTGCCAAGGGAATTGGTGATCTCTCGATTTCAGAGGGACAAATTGCGGCTTTTGCAATGGCGGTGTTTTTTCAGGGAATGACGCTGGATGAGCGGGTCGCCCTGACCGAGGGCATGCGGGATTCCGGAGAGATTTTATCGTGGCAGGGCCTCGATGGCCCCGTGCTTGATAAGCACTCAACCGGTGGTGTGGGCGACAATGTCTCCTTGATGCTAGGACCGCTGGTGGCATCCTGTGGCGGTTATGTGCCCATGATTTCCGGGCGTGGGCTGGGGCACACTGGTGGGACTCTTGATAAACTCGATAGTATTCCGGGTTATGAGACAATGCCTTCAAATACCCTCTTTCGCAATGTCGTGAAGAAGTGCGGGGTGGCGATCATTGGTCAGACGGCCTCCTTGGCACCGGCAGACAAGCGTTTCTATGCGACACGGGATGTCACCGCGACGGTCGAGTCTCTTGATCTCATTACGGCTTCGATCCTTTCCAAGAAATTGGCCGCTGGGCTGGATGCGCTCGTGATGGATGTGAAGACGGGGAGCGGAGCTTTCATGAAGGAATATGCCGACGCGCGTGCGTTGGCGCAAAGTATCGTGGGCGTGGCGAATGGGGCCGGGGTGAAGACGAGTGCACTGATCACCGATATGAACGAGTCACTGGCAGGGACGGCCGGGAATGCCGTCGAGGTCTTGGACGCGGTGCGTTTTTTGAGAGGTGAAGGGGACCGTCCCCGGCTCGAGTCGGTGGTGATGGGGCTCGCTGCCGAGCTTTTGGTGCTTGGAGGGCTGGCCAAGGACCGTGAGCAGGCTCGTCGTGATCTCAGACGTGCGTTGGATTCGGGGAAGGCGGCGCAGGTCTTTGGTGAAATGGTCGCGGGACTCGGAGGGCCCGGGGATTTTGTTGATCGTCCTGAAAAGTATCTCGCGATGGCGGAGGTCACACTGGAAGTGAAGTCCGCCCGCCATGGTTGGATTCACCAGATCGATACCCGCGAGCTTGGTCTGGCGGTGGTCGAACTTGGGGGAGGGCGCACGAGGGCCGAGGACGCGATTGATCACTCGGTCGGTCTCTCGGAGCTGCCCGAGCTGGGCCAAAAAGTGGAGGCCAACGAGCCCCTGTGCTTTGTTCATGCCCGTAACGTGGATGAGGCGCACTTGGCGGCCCGGAGGGTTATTGCCGCGGTGACCCTGAGTGATGACCCTTCAGGGGGGCAGCCTGTCGTCTACGAAGTCATCAACTTTCAAGAATAGAAAAAAAAAGACCGCAGGCGAACCTGCGGTCTTGAAAAGTAAGGAGATGGAATCTGAAGGATTACTCGGTGTATGCCGGAGCACCGTGCTCGGTGATGTCGAGGCCTTCCGCTTCTTCTTCGGCACTCACACGGATTCCGCAAAGTGCTTTACCGATGATGCAGAGGATGAGTGAAAAGACGAAGGCGAATCCGTAGACTGCTCCGACTCCGATGAGCTGGGACATCAGGCTGAAGGTGCCGGCAGGTTCGGTGGTGAAGAAGACGAGGGAAATTGTTCCCCAAATTCCGCAAATACCGTGAACCGAGATTGCTCCAACAGGGTCATCCATCTTGATTTTATCGAAGAAGAGGATGGCGAAAACGACGATCACCCCGCCAACGGCTCCCATGGCAACAGCACCCCATGGACCGACGACATCAGCACCAGCGGTGATGGAAACGAGACCCGCAAGGAGACCGTTCAGAGCCATGGAGAGATCAGGCTTTTTGAGAACGATCATGGAGGTCAGGATCGAGACGATGCCACCTGCGGCTGCCGCTAAGGCGGTCGTTGTGAAGACAAGACCGAGAGGTCCTGGTGCCGCTGAGAGGACCGAACCGCCGTTGAAGCCAAACCATCCGAAGAAGAGGAGGAAAACACCAATTGCCGCGAGGGGCATGCTGTGGCCGAGAATAGGCTTCACACCGTTTGCGGTGTATTTGCCGGCACGTGGTCCGAGAATCATGACTGCGGCAAGTGCTGCTGCGCCACCAAAGCCGTGAACAACAGTTGAGCCGGCAAAGTCCTTAAAGGGAACATCGAGGGCGGAGAGGAATCCACCACCCCAGTGCCAAGATCCGGCGATGGTATAACCGATCGCAACGAGAATCGTCGAGTAGATCATGAAGAATCCGAGCTTGATCCGCTCGGCAACCGCACCTGAAACGATCGTCGCTGCTGTGGCCGCGAACATGGCTTGGAAGATGAAGTCACCATAACCTGTCATAGCGAGGCCGAGGCCACCGTATCCGAAGGTGTCACCACCCTCGGCATTGAGGTCGCCGATGGGCCCGCCAATTTTGAAGAATCCGTTAAAATCGCCCGGATAGTGGGTGTTGAAGCCGATGGCAGCGTAGGTAATGAGGCCGATACTGATAATCCAAACGTTCTTGAAGAGAATGTTGACGGTATTTTTTCTCTGAGTAAGTCCCGCCTCAAGAGTTGCGAACCCAAGGTGCATGATGAAGACCATGGCGGCGGCGATGACCGTCCACAGCATGGAAGTTGTGAAGAAGTCAAAGGCATAGGCGTTGTCGCCTTGTGCGGCGATGAGTTCATCGTATGCAGCCTTGTTTTCATCCACTTCTTCGGCCGCCGGAGCCGCCACTGCTTCAGTTACGGAAGGAATCGCGGGTGTTTCTTCCTGCCCGTTTGCCGCACCGAATCCGGTGAATAGGATCACCGCTAGGGTCAGTAGCCATCCTGTTGTCAATTTTTGTGTTAGCTTTCGCATGTTTTTTTTGGGTTCTCGTTGAACTCCGGTGGGAGAGCAACGGCTGTGCCACCCCTGAATGAATATAATTCATTAATGGCATGAATAGTGCTTTCGATGGCTTCCCTAGCCCCTGCTTTCGGGGCTTCATCCAACGAACTATGAGAACACACTACCATCCAACAAAATCTCTATGGGCCTTTCTTGTGATCCTATTTCTGAGTTCGAGCTCACTCTGGGCTCAGGGTGAAGGCACGATTGATACCGGAAATACGGCCTGGATGATCACGGCCACTGTTCTCGTCCTCATGATGACTCTGCCTGGTCTGGCGCTCTTCTATGGAGGTTTGGTGAGAGCTAAGAACGTTCTTTCGGTGCTGATGCACTGTTATGCCATTGCGGCCTTGGCTTCCGTGATGTGGGTGGCTTTCCTTTACACGATGTCCTTTGATAATCAGGGCGGGGATTGGTTGGGGGGATTTGGGAACATTTTCCTGAAGGGCGTCAACTTGGAGAGCGTCACCAATGGCATTCCGGAATCTGTCTTTGTGATGTTCCAGATGACTTTCGCGATTATTACACCCGCGCTGATCGTGGGCGCATTCGTGGAGCGAATGAAATTTGTGGCGGTCATGGTTTTTACCGCCCTTTGGTTAATCCTGGTGTATGCCCCAGCCGTTTTCTGGGTGTGGGGAGGCGGGATTATGGCTGATTGGGGGGTGATCGATCTCGCTGGCGGGATTGTGGTGCACGCGACCGCGGGTGTTTCGGCCCTGGTGCTAGCGAAGATGATCGGGCCCCGGAATGGTTTCCCCAAGCATCTCCATCCTCCGCACAGTCCGGGATTGGTAATGATCGGAGCGGCTCTTCTTTGGGTCGGATGGTTTGGCTTTAACGCTGGGTCGCAGGGCGGTGCCAGTGGTGCTGCCGGAATGACGATGTTGGTGACGCATATCTCAGCGGCGAC
>Ga0222650_1000110_pt1 | contig 74275 bp, 60 predicted proteins | sample AntAcemetagen367_FD_179820 | JGI IMG/M metagenome (GOLD analysis project Ga0222650, IMG submission 179820) | Saline water microbial communities from Ace Lake, Antarctica - #367 | ecosystem: Environmental > Aquatic > Non-marine Saline and Alkaline > Saline | place: Antarctica: Ace Lake... | reverse complement strand
GGTGACGGTCCAATCATGGCCGAGCTGAAATATCTGTTCGTAAAAGTTGTTCATTTCCATGAATCACTTTATACTATCGATATCATAGCCTCTTCAAGCCGTTCCCACTAAAAATCCTATAGTGCCACCGTTATTTTCGCGGGTCATCCTCAGGTGTCAGCGCTGATTTAAACAGGGTTTAAACCTGCTAGGTTTAAACTACGTTCTTTCTAAGTGAAATAAGATTTTACCACCCTTCTCGTGTTCTTCAGCGAAGCGGGTGGTTCCCCCCCCTTTTTTTTCATTTTCGTCCTGACAACACGAAAGATCAGGATTGAAAGAACCCCGCCCTGCGTCGCTTCGCTCCTTGGACGAGGCTACGATCTTTGCAGGCTTGTGTCCCGAGCCCGCTAAGGACTTTATTCAATCAACTTGTCAGAGCTACGTACTTGCCAAAGTGGCTCGATCCTTTAGAGATTGCTGGATGCGTATTCTGGATAAATATCTGTTGAAAACATTTATGACGCCTTGGCTGAGTTGCCTAATCGGGTTCACCTTTCTTTTCGTCATTGTTGATTTGGTAGAGAGTCTAAATAAATTTGTAGATGGGGATGCATCCATCTTTGGGGTGATCGGGTATTACCTCAGGTTCATCCCTTCGATTTGGATATATGTGGGCCCCATAACCTTGCTTTTAGGTCTCTTATACGCCCTATATCAACTAACCCAAAATAATGAAGTGATTGCGATGCGGGCCAGCGGGATCTCGTTATACAGAGTGCTATTCCCTTTTATTGTTCTGGGAATATTCGTTTCTTTGATTTCTATCTATATCAGTCAAACCGTCGCTCCTAATAATTTAGCCTGGACCGATCAATATCTCCGAACTCTAGAAAGCCCAGATTCCGATACCCTATATCAGTTACGTTTTAAAGATCCGGAGAGTCATCGCACCTGGGATATTGAACGCCTGGACGTAGGGTCTGAAGTGTTACATGGCGTCACACTTAATCAGCGTCGACATGAAACCGATACCCTGGAATACGTACTTAAAGCCGAACAAGCGGTCTGGATCGATAATTACTGGTTTTTTCATAATGTGGCCCTTCAACCCTACAGTGAAAATGGATATAAAATGGGTCCCTTAGAGCACAGGGCGGTTTTACCTAAACAGGAAATAACCGAGTCTCCAGAGCGTATCATACGAGAGACCATGAGTTTCGAGTACATGACCTCAGGGGAAATGAAGCAATATTTGAAAGATCGTTCGCCTTCGGATCGCACAAAAGCTAACTTACAGACCCAAATCCAGATGCGGCGAGCACACCCTTGGTTATGCTTAGTTACCATGCTCATGGCCGTTCCTTTCGGAACCCAAACCGCTCGAAAAGGGGTTTTTAAAGGAGTTTTTCTGTGTCTATTTATGTTTTTCGGACTCTTTTTCATGATGAATCTCTTTAAGGCACTAGGTTTAGGCATGAAAGTAGCTCCATGGGTAGCGGGATGGACCCCTACCATCGTATTTGGCGTGTTGGGTGCCTATCTCTTGCGAAAATTAAGATAAGTCTTTTACTTAGGGCTTGTGAATCTCCTCTCAGATTCTCATAAATTCCAAAACTATGAATACACTTTACTCATTTATCTACGAAGCGGTCGAAGCAGATGCTTCCGACATTCATTTAAAAATTGGAAGGAGTCCCATCTATCGACTCGAAGGCCAACTTTATAATGCGGATGCCCCTCCGGTGACCTACGAACAATTAAAAGACTTGATGGAGTCCATGCTGACGCCAAAATTAAGAAAAACCTATGAGGAAGAACAACAGGTTGACTTCGCTTGGAACCTAAATGACCATACACGTTTCCGGGGAAATCTCTTTAATAGCGGAGGTGAACCTTCCTTGAGCTTGCGTTATGTTAAAAATGCCCTTCAATCCTTTGAAAGCCTCAATTTATCACCGGAATTAGCAAAAGTTGCCATGACCCGTCGAGGAATTGTGCTTTTATCCGGTACGACGGGAAGTGGTAAATCCACTACGCTTGGTGCGATGATCAATTTCATAAATGATCGGGAATTTAAACGGATTATTACCGTCGAGGATCCTATCGAATATTTATTTAAAGATAACAAATCCGTGATTTCCCAACGCGAAGTGGGTTTTGATACCGATACGTTCCAAACAGGACTACGCGCCGCTCTACGCCAAGACCCGGATGTGATCATGGTAGGAGAGATTCGGGACAAAAATAGTGTAGAAACCTCCGTTTCCGCTGCAGAAACCGGTCACTTAATTTTCTCGACCGTACACGCCGAAAACTCAGTGCAAGGGGTTCAACGTATTTTAGATATGTTTCCGAGTAACGACCGCCATCAGATTCGATTGGCGCTTTCACAAACCCTGCAGGCTATCATTTGCCAACGGTTGATACCCGGCATAAGCGGGAAAGTAATTCCCGTCTGCGAAATTTTAAGAACCAATTCCTTGGTGAGAAAACTCATTATCGAAGAAAAACCTGAGAAAATTCAGATCGTGATCGAGGGCGGCAAAGAGGAAGGCATGATCTCCTTTAACCAATCTCTCTACAACATGGTTAAAGCCGATAAAGTGTCTGAGGAAGTTGCATTAGAATACGCTTCTAACCCTGAGGCTCTTCAAATGAATCTCAAAGGCATTTTCTTGGATACGGGTAAACGAATTGTGAATTAAGTAGGCTCTTCGTAAATTTTAGTGAAAGAAGAAGTTATTAGTCCAATAATCGGGCTAGGTGGACGTCGAGAGAGCTTCGCCTCTAGTGAGACCTAAAGAATCCCCATGCCTTTTTGTTTACAGCCCATTAAAACCTTGAAAACTGGGGTCCCGTTATCGAAATCGGTACCTAAATCGATCTTAGGTAACTCAAGCTACGGGGCTGGCTGATGGATTTAAACCAGCCCATCCTATTGGGGGTGGAACATCGGGCCGAAGGTCCGCGAAGATCACCAACGGCATGATCTTCGCGGACTTTCGGGCCGAATGACTACTGTTACACATATGATCCCCTGCCCTGCATCACGTAAACGCGTGACGTGGACGGGACTGATATCTTCGCGGACCTTCGGCCCGGTTTGTGCGTATCAAAACAACATCCTTTCAAAACAAAAAGCCCAATGGCTCTGGGTTTAGATCCCGAGTCCGATTTCAACGTGCACCCCTTGTAAGGTGCGCTGGCGTGCTTGACGGCTAGGGACTTTTCGTCACAAAGAAAATCACCCACGAGCGTTTACTAAGAGCTGTTAAACCCAGAGTCTCAGAAAGAAGCCGACGCTACCTAGAGCGGCATGCTAGAGGGGCATCCCGCAAAAGCGGGAATAATGTCCAAGCAATTTATGTAAGGCTGAATCCGCCTGGACCACCGGCCCCGCCGCCGCCACCGCCACCGCCACCCATAGCCTGGTCGGGTGTCACAATCTGATTAGCTTGTTCACGTTGCATTTCACGCATACGATCCATCATTTCCTGTAGTGCCTTTTTTGCGGCTGGACCAAAATTCTTAACCGCCTCTTCTAAAGTTTCTGCGTCAATTTGACCTTCGATTGGAACCGCTCCGCCCTGAGTCATGATTTGAGTTTGTGCGTGGTATTCAATTTTACGGGTAGAATCCGCATCGCCGGTTACGGTAATCGGAGTCATAATACGAATACTGCCTACAGTACGGTCCGTGATTACTTCTTCCGTCCATAAATCCATAGCGTTAAATTCAATTTCTTCCATTTGGCTTAAAGGGTCTGACATCGGTTTTTCCTAGGTTAAATTCAAAAATCTACGAATCTTATAAGGACTTTGGCTGAAAAGTCAAAGATCTTAGGACAAATCACGGGTTGAGGCTTGCGGAAGCTAAGGATGTTGATTAGACGAATATTAATTATCAACCTTAAGGAATTTCAGTATGAACCTGGACAACGAAGAGAAGCCAAAAAGTACTCCGGAAGCTAAAGCCCCGGAAAAGAAAAAGCTGACCCGCAAAGAAAAAAAAGCTCTTAAGAAGGCTGAGGAACTAGCTTCTGTCAAAGCTGTCACTGCGCCTACACCCAATCTAATGAGTAAAGACGAGACCGCTGAAGACGCCGCCGAGGAAGTTGAGGCAAAACTAGACCCTTCTCCGGTTGAAGAAATTCCAGCTCCTCATTACACGGCATGGGAAAAAATCAGTCCCCCTGCCCGACGTAAGAAACAAATTACCAATATGGAAAGTGGTTTCCGCGAAGTACTGGCCTTAGTACATTCCATGCGAAACAATCAGGAAGTGCTTTTAGAATCCTTCAAGAAATTACCGGAAGCGGTGGATAGCGTGAAGAAATTAGCCGATCATTCCGCACAACAATCTGATTTGTTAAAGGCCATGAATGAGCAAATGGGCACGGGTTCTGCCGGAGACTTTAACAAAACGCTGACCTCCATGGATCAAACGACGCAATTACTTTTAGAGCGGGCTCAACGTTCTGAAGAAAGATTATATGGAATGTTAAAAGGTGCGCAGCGCCGAATCACCTTTATGACTTTACTGGTGCTGATGCTCTTCATCGGGGCCCTGGCCGCCGTCACCTTCATTGTATTTCCTGAGAAAACCAATGACTTATTGAATGGGAAAGCCTCTATACCTAAGGAACAGGTTGTGGACCCTCAACCAGAAGCCTCCCAAGAAGCTATAGCTAAACCCACAGAAGAAGATCGTGAAGGTTCCATACCGATGGAGGAACAAACGCTGCCTAAGCCCCTTGAACCGGAGGTTCCAAACGAAGAGGAGCCTCAAATTTTAGAAGAGGTAGCCGAGGTCGTAGTAACACACGTATCCGCCACAGCTACGGAAATAGTTGAAACCATTGTCACTGAAGAACCTCAAGCCGAAGAGGCTATTTCACTTCCGAAAAACGAGGTAGGTGAAGAGAACGTGGATGAGCCCAGCGAAATAATTGAGGCAGAAGAATCCACCTCCGTTGAAGAGCCCACACCAAGCCCTCTTCCAGAATCGGACTAAAGAAATCAATTCATGATCTTTTTTGCTTTTCATCTACCGGCTTTAGGATTATTGAAGTCATTTCTTATATATGGTGGGTGTAGCTCAGTTGGTTAGAGCGTCGGCTTGTGGTGCCGAATGTCGCGGGTTCGAATCCCGTCACTCACCCCATTTTCAGCCCCTCTTCGGAGGGGCTTTTTTTGTGCTTTTACTTAGCGTTTTCCTATTTGTAAGCGGTTTTAAAGGGTTTTATTCAATCGCAACCTTATTGTCATTAACGCCTCTTAACGCCTCATATTGACCTTATTTTGGTCAAGGTTGGTCAAGGTGGATTTTCAGCCAGACAACCCCTCAAGGCCCTGTGTCACGCTTTGGCAACCGCTACAGTTTTACCGCTCTTTATAGTCACGGATCGAGATAGCCTCTTTGATCCAAGGCATGAAATCACTTCTTTTTACTTTTATTCTTTTTCGCGTCTATTACAATAATAGGCTATGAAATTATCATCAGAGTTAATCAAATATATAAAAGACCAAACCTCTAAAGGTGAGGAAGGTGTAAGTGTGGTAAAGGATTCACTCTCGCAGGTATGCATCTGGTTAAGGGGTCAGCCTGAATCAACCAAGCGTACCTACTTCGAGCTGGCTAAGTCGCAGGGGGTCAAGGGATGAAGCTTTTATTTTACACACTCCTACTTTCACTCTCCTGCATTTCCCTAGCCCAAGAAGCAGAGGTGTCCAACGCGAAAATCAAAAGGCTTGAAGAGAGCTACGGATGGGTTGACTTCGCTTACAGGGCAGACGTCAAGAATAATACCGATGTGAAAAAAGAAATATGGGTCAAAGTTAGAATCTTTGACTCGGATGGATTCGAGTTAAAGTCCTTTTTAACTGATAAAGTCGTAGGAGGCGGGCAATCTAAGGTTTACACGCAAACGCTTTCCGTAAGGTCGGCAATGTGGGGGAAAATAAAAAACTACACTGTCGAGATTTCAAGCGTCAAAAACCCTTAAACCTTCGGCTTAATTATAGCCTTCATACTCAACACTCCTTTTAACTTCAATCCTATCTGTGGCTTCCTTGTAGTCACGGATCGAGATAGCCTCTTTGATCCAAGGGTGCTTGCTTCTAGCTACTTTGATCCTCGCATAGGCGGCCTGTACCGAGATCCCCAACCCGGCGGCATGCTCTTTCATGGTCACTTCGCCTACAAGACGGTTTAGGATAATATCTCTAGTGACCATATCCACATCGAATAGGCATTGGGCCAGTCGTATGATTTCATCATATCGCTCCCCTAATCGCTCAATGGTTTGGGAATTAAGTAAATCATGCCTTTCGACTAGCTCCTTTGTCTCATAATCAAGTGATAAGCGACTAAGGCCAGCTCTACCTCTCAAGGCCCTGTTTTGAGTCATCCTGCCAGATCGGTTCATGTCAGATCCGGGACAGGTTGCGCAAGGCATTTGATCGAAAGAGGTTTCCTTATGCTTTCCCGCTAGGATTTCGGCATTGATAGGACAGCTGTGGCACTCAACCATGATTTGAGCCTTTTAGATCATATTTTTGGGAAAACTCGAATCCCCATGGCCTGCGCCGGGAGTCTGGGTACTGTTTAATAAATTCCGCGTACCTCTTCCGGGCGATTGGCTCTATTTCTGGCCAAGATCCGAAAATAGCGAGAGCATGGGCCTTATGCGTAGTGAACTTGTAAGCGAAGGGATCCAATTCCTCTTGGTTCTCATATCCAGCAACCCTAGCCTCCAGCTCACTATCTGTAATCATACATAACAAATCTGACCACTCCCGCCCGGTCATGTCTGTAGGGCCTGCTGTCTTTTCCAGCTTCTTGACTCGGTTACTAATGGCACTCATTTCATCGCCTCTTCTAAGGCTTCGATTCGCTCTGTGATGTCTCTGTGTTCGATTGCTTTGAGTCCATGACGCAACAAAGCGTCCGCCGCCCCTTTCCTTACCTGTGGATCTTGTCCAGCGTCTAGCAGGTCACATAGTGTATCTACCGCTTGTGACAAAGAACACTCAATGTTACGCAAGACATCGCCTGTGGCCTCCTTTTGAGCGCCCCTGAGAGCTTCCGCAAACACGGCTTGCTTTCGCCATGTCCTAATTGTTCGAGACTTTACCCCAGCGACAAGCGCGGCTTGTTCAAGCGTTGCTGTCGTGAGGATTGCGCGGATTGCTGTTTTCTGTTTAGCTGTGATAGTGGTCATTATCGGATTTTTTCGGATTTAGGATAGGCCTTCAGCTTTCAGGGCCTTTGCACGGAATTGCATCCGGGCATCATTAGGTATAAGGCTCTGCGCGACGGCCTCCGGGTCGAAGGTTTCCCCGGTGGCAACTGCTTTCAATGTCTCAACCCGGCAAAGGCGTGGATCTTGGCCATAGGCGGTGATTTTTTCCTCAACCGCCGCCGCTCTTTCTAAGGCTTCAACTTTCTTTTGAAGATCATCCCTAACCATATTTAGCATATGTATATCGTTCATACGGACACCTCACGCAATGGGGCTATGAGTCCTAATTTCGCACCTGAAAGCAAGCCACGGTATGAAGTGGCTACTTGCGCGGGGTTCATATGCTCGATCAAATCCAAGCGGTTAAGTTGCCCTTCAAATGATTCTGAGACCGGGATAAATGGCTTACGAAAATTGACCTCTTCGAATTCTGCCTTGCTTATGGAGCTTGCAGCCTCGGAATAAAATCCCTGGGCCTCGGTAGGGATGTATTTTTGCAGGATTTCAACTGCTATGTTTTCGCTAAACATATCGACCAATTGCGCTTTTGCTTCTGTGATACTGTCAGCCGCGCTGGATCTATAATCCTCTGCATCCTCTCTGTGCATAGCTATCTGAATCGACGTGTCCTTACGCTTAATTTCAAACGCTTTACGGTGGGCTATGTCTAATCTATCGGCTGTTATGTTTAAGCAGTCTAACGTGGTGGCACGCTTGGCCGCAAGTTCCCGGACATTGCTTTTAACGTCGGCCCCGGCTTGTACGTACTCGGTTAATAAATCCTTGAACTCATTGCTTAGTATTACGATATTTTCATTCATGTTATATTCCTGTCTTTTGTGTGCGTGTAAATAACAACCTATTAACATTAGGCTGCTGTGAGATGGTTAGTGCCTGTTTTAAGCGTCTTAGGCGGTCGCTGTTTTCAATGATGCATTGCCATAGGCTCGACTCTTCCCGGCTCTCTGGGTAGCTCCTTCGATGTAGGATCAGACCGTCTATGCATTGAACCTCAAACCCTTGTTGATAGGTCCGTAATTGAATGACCTTGGTAATATGTTTAGGATCTCCGGTGCTTGCCTGCTTCTCTGCTTGAGTGAGTGCGCGATTCAATCTGACAACCTTTGAGCGCAAACCTCGATCATGCCCTTCATTTAAAACTAACCGCCTCGGAATAGGTCCATTAATTAGAGCGGTGATCCTATGAGTCTGTTTCCCCTCAATCATAGCCATATACCCCCCACGCACATTTCACACGCACCCCTAAAGGTGTGCGCGAAGTGTGGTATCTGCATCAATGCTATGTCTGCAAAGTATCCATTGGCATTGATTGAAACGAACATTTTAGGAGTGCAAAGTGTGGTATGATTTCGCACTAATTGAAAAGTCTGCGATTTCATACCTCCCCCTTTGCTTCCATTGCCAGTTTTTGAGAGAGATTGCATATCATCTTTCTCCCCCCCGGCTTGCGCTCCTTCATCTCAAAGACGGCCCCCTCTTCGAGTCGTAGCAATCCGTCAATGAATGGACGCGAGCCACGTGTAGTGCATCCCTCTTTGACAAGGATAGCGTTAAACTCGGTGGTAGCGAACGGGCCATGCTCATCAATCATTCTGACAATCGCGTCAATCGGTGGTACTTTCTTGCCACCCTGTGCGCGCTGACTTTGCGAAGTAGCTTCGATTGCGGGTAACTCGGTAGGTTCAAATGCACCAAAATCAAAGCGCATGACAACCGGGTCAGCGGGTGCGTAGTTGCGTTGAATCTGAGAAAAGACAAGACAGTCCTCTGGTTCGTCGCGTTGTGGAGCAAGTAACAAAGCGCAATCATAGTCCCGCTGCATTTTGCCGTCGCCAGCTCCCCGGTCAATGCCTTGCCTATCGCCAGCCACGCCTTTCTTTTCATGGTGTACTATAATCAAAAGGGCATTAGTCGCTTCGACAATGCGGTCGAATTTCGCCAACCACGGGCCAACGTCTTTTTCGTCCCATTCAAATAATTTATAAGCCGGGTCGATGATTATCACATCGGCCTTATGATATTTTGCGGTAGCGATTATTTGTTCTTCATCTGTTACAAGTCCGCGCCTGTGCGCAATGTGTAATCTGGATAAAGCATCTTTACTAATCCCTAATTTTCGAGCCATCCGCTGCACACGCTTTTCAAGGTGGTGGCCTTTGATTTCTGGATTAAATAATACAACAGTCATTCCTTCTTTTGGAACGTCGAAAGGCATCCCAGCCTTGCCACCAGAAACGACGTGCAAGGAAGTTTGAAGGGCCGTGAAGCTCTTTTTACTCTTAGAGCCTCCGATGATAAACATCTTGTCTCCACGGTCTGCGAAGTCCGTTAAAACTTGTTCAGGCTTAGGCAATTCCCTTTCGAGAATGTCCGCCATGCAGACGGTAAGGCAAAGGCCCGGATATGAATCTAATAGATCCAAATAACGTTCGTATGCCACCTCCGGTGAATTGGTTGCTACAGATACAGGCTTCCCCGCTTGCCCCTTAGCTCTCCCGGCGGGGGTTTTTTCTTTGGGTAGATTATCCATTACTTTGCCTCCATCTCGTAACGGTCCGAAACGGCCTTGACAGCCTTGTCTACGTCAGCAGGACGGCAAACAATTTTCTTTGCTGATAAATGTCGGACTTTTAAAGTACCGTCAGTGATCCACCGTTGAACAGTTCGCTTTGATACGCCTGCATAGTCGGCAATCGCTTGCTGGGTTCCAATCCATCCGGGAATAGAGTTGCGGTTATTCATTACCAACCTCGCATTTTGTAGAATTGAGGAAACACGTCGGAAGGTTCTTTGCCTAACGCTTTTGCGATCTTGGAGGCGGTTGCTTGGTTGCAACTTGTAAAGCCTTTTTCAATCTGACCAATTTTCGTAGGGGTAACACCGCAAAGGGCGGCTAACTCAATTTGTTTGAGTCCTTTCTTTTCTCGGATGGATTTCACAAGGTTCCGTACCTCGATATTTACTATGCACATGGTGCGAATCTCCGCGCCGGGCATAAAAAAACCCCGGCATGATATTTCATGTGGAGTTGCTTGTTTTTTGATGCGTAGGCTTTGCTCCCTACGTTACCGCGACTTCTGACTCCGTAATCAGTTAAGACGGCATCCGATTCATACCTGATTACGTGCGGTAAGCCCACGAGACATTCACTTGAATTCGGAAAACGTTGAATGTGAAATAGTGTATACATAATCTTAACAACTATTTCAATGTAATTTTTAAAATTCTTTTTTCAGGACACAAAAAAACCGCCATATAGACGGGGTAAAATAATAACCTTGAAAAGAAATTATTCGTTCATACCGTGGAACGCTCCAAAAAGGCCCCTGTTTTCACCCCTCTCATTCGGGAGCCTTTCATCAAAAAAAGTTGAGGGGCTTGGTGGTTAGAGATGAATCGAATTGTTCTTATTCTATTGTTGCCTGTAATTCTCAATGCAGGATATTTAGGGCCTCAGCAAAAGGGCGTAATCTACAAAGGGGAAGTATTCCAAGTCATGTCCAATGGGATTTTGATAAATACTGAGTGGATACTTGCGGACAATCAGAAAAAAGCAAAAGAACAGGCCGTACAATTTTCAAATTGGAATTACACCAAAATTGGAAATAGGTACTATAAACGTGAAGACCTTATAATATTTTTATATATGTCTGATACGTCTAGGATTTATGACGGTATGGAATTTCACGGTGAGCTATCACCTCAAGGGATTTATAAATACGAAACTGTACTTGGTTCTGGTAAGAGTGTCCCTGCGTTTAAATATATACGTCCGGTCAAATAATTCTAATTTTATCCGGTCCCGTTCAACTGGATGACCTTCGCGCCGTCTTTGGGCTTTATCTTGAAATAGCTTTGAGCGTCCGCCTTTCTAACGGTCTTGCCTCGATAGTGCTTCATTAGCATATCAATACCGCCCTTATGCCCTAGCTGGTCTGCTGTGTCCCTCATACCGTGTAGAGACGCATGATAGGTGGCGAATGAATGCCGGGCCCCGTTGCTAGGCCAATCGACCTTTGCATTTTCACATGCCTTTGAGCGGTGCTTGCTGTAATTGGTAAAGCTCCAAGCAATTCGACCGCTTTCTTTATGATACTTCAAAAGCCATTCTTTCAGGTTGTCACTGATAACGATTTCCCGCGCGTCACGAGTCTTTGCCTGTGAAGCTGGGACAAGTATCCGCCCTTCGGTCAAATCAACGTCTTCCCACTGTAAGCCTGCTTTCTCGCATATCTCAGACGACCGCAATCCGGCGAATAATCCAAGGGCAAGCGTTACGGCTGATTGACTATCTATGGCCTCAAGTTGAAGCAATACCGCTTTGGCCTGTTTAGCTGTGACTGTTTCGGCTGGATCAACTTCTTTCTTTTTCCGCTGTGGATACTTGGCAATCGTATTCCGGTAGTTGCCGGGGGCCTCACGTTCGGCAAAATTAAAAAGGCTTTGAATCTGGGTTTTGTAATTCCGTAAGTTACGCCCTTCCGCTCTGGTGGATTCCAGCCAGTCGTTTGCATCCGTTTCGGTGATCCGCTCGACCTGCTCCTTTCCCCATATCTCGATAAAGGTAGCGAGTCGGTTCTTTTTGTCCGCCAGCGTTCGGGGTCTTGCGGGTGATCCTTCAAGCGGATTCGTAAGCGATTCGATATAAGCGTTAAAGGTTTCCTTCACCGTCCAGCCGTTCGAGTCCGGTTTGTGGTGCTTAACGTAGAATTGCGCGGCCTGTAGCAATGTAATTCCGTCTAGGTCTTTGCTTTTAAGTTCATGTAGGGCATCCCCTGCATCTCCGATTTGACCGTGAGAGAGCTTTTCGGATAACTGTCCGAGACGGTCCCGCTCTGCGTGTAAGTCGTCAATAAATTCCTTGGCCTTGTCTAGTTCATCAAACTGCTTGCGCTTCCGTTTAGTCTTCCCGCCCTCTTTGACATAGATGTCGGCTTTAAACGTTCCCCACTCGGTTTGGCTGAGTTGCCCTCCGTTGTAAGGCTTGGAATCGTTCGGGTTGATCTTTGTCTTTGCTTGGCTTTTCATGGCGTTATGATGCCTTATTTGGTCAAGGTTGGTCAAGGTAAAAATACGCACCCTTATAAATAAAGGCTAATTACAATTAAGTCACGGTTTCGAATCCCGTCACTCACCCCATTATTTTACCCTCGAAAGAGGGTTTCTTTTTGCCCTTTTACTTAGCGTTTTCGTATTTGTAAGCGGTTTTAAAGGTTTTTACTCAATAGCAACCTTATTGCCAAAAAACGCATTGTAACGCCACATATTGACGCGTTTCGCGTCAACGTACGTCAACAGTCTGGCAAGGGTTTCAACGCGGTAACCTATTAACTAATACCTTTACTCTTTCTATCCGTTGCGCATAGCTTTCGTCAACCTTCTCCCTCTCCCGCAATCTGACAGACACGTTCTACTTGGATCCGCTTGCTCTCTCTTTGTCCCGCTCGGTATGTAGGTGGTTCAATGCCCTAGCTGTAGGATAACAAAATCGAACGATTTTCCGTTGCGGTGTAAAAGGTTCGGAGTATATGACAGTTACAGGATCTTGAGCGTTTGTTTGAGAGACTATATCGCTGTCATTGAGGCGTTCTACTCGATTTTCGAGATAGGTTGTGTGGCCAGTAACTATAAACAAAAATTAAAAAGGAGAATCGGATGAGTTTTGATTCAGACAAAGAAAAAAAAGTAAGCAGGCAGGAACAATTCGATTTTCTCCAGAGCCTTGCGGATACCATGCCGGAATCGGTCATGATAACCTCAACCGAAGATTTTACAAAAACAACAGAAATTGTTTACGTGAACAACAACTTCACCAAGTTGACAGGATACCAAGCTTCCGAAGTGATAGGAGAGACTCCGAAGATTCTGCAGGGAGAGAAAACAGATCCGAAAGTACTCCAACAATTAAGGGATTATCTTCGCGATCGGCGGCATTTTCATGGGCGCGCAATAAATTATCGTAAAAACGGCGAACCGTTTATCATGGACTGGGACATTGTTCCGTTCCATCTGAGCGATGGAACTCGGTCATTTTATCTTACCGTCCAGCGAGAGATTACGGAGAAGGTCCCGTCCTAAACTAGGTTGTCACTTACTATACCCATAAGGACAATCTGATGTGGACAAAGAGGAAGGACCGCCGCATAGCTAAACTTATGCATATTCGGGCTCCACTTACGGCACCGCGCCTTAAATCACCTTAATTCAGCATCTATAGGGTTGTTTATGCGTAGTCCGCGCTCTCCGAGCGAGGAAATCGAATGCTTCGCTGTTCTAACGTGTAAGATTATAGGCTACTATTTCCACGCTCGGAGAGCGCGGACTACGCCAGGACATCTACACCCTAGCTGGCCTTTTCATGGCTGGGCAACAGTCTTGAGGGCAAACATCGTGTTTGGCGGGCAAGTTCCCTAGGGTACGCCTTTCAGGCCAATCCTCCAGCCGTTCACGAATGAGTTCGACAATCATTTCGATCATTCGAGGATCGTTTCCAGGTGTCGACGCGCGAACATAGTTCATTTGGATTTCCGCCGCATGGTCTCTGGCCTCTAAATCGAGATCATACAGAACTTCCATATGGTCGGAAACAAATCCGATGGGAGAAACAACTACAGATTTCACGCCACCCTCTTTCAAATCATCCAAATGATCACAAATATCGGGTTCTAGCCAAGGCATCGACGGGGGGCCACTCCTGCTTTGATATACCAAATCCCAGTTGGAGACCTCCAATCGTTCGGCAACTAGTCGTGCGGCCTCGTGAAGTTGATCGGTATATTTTGAAGTGTTGGCCATAGCCATGGGAATACTATGAGCGGTAAAGACCACCTTTGGATCTTTTTGATCTTCTTCTGGAAGCAAAGCGATGGCTTCGCGGACCTTATCCGAAAGCACCTCGATAAACAGGGGGTGATTAAAGAACACACGGATTTTGTCGAAGTTAGGCACTACCCCTTCCATATCGGCTTGGGCAACCATGAGATTTTCGCGGTATTGACGACAACCAGAGTAACAACTGAAGCCACTGGTGATGTAAACCAAGAGATTCTTATACCCCTTTTCTTGACACTCCTTCAATACATCCGGAATGTAGGGTTCCGTATTTCGATTAGCCAGAACAACAGGTAAATCGATACCCTTTGATTTCAAGTTCTCGGTTACAGAAGACAGTAAGTCTCGATTCTGTGCATTAATCGGACTCACCCCCCCGAACAATCCATAGTGGTGGGAGACCTCAATTTTACGTTCCTCAGGAACTCCCTTTCCACGTAACACGTTATCCAAGAACGGCATGACTTCTTCCATACCTTCAGGCCCACCAAACGAAACGATTAAAACGGCATCATACTTCATCACTAACCTCTGAAAAGAATTGCAAACACTGTCCTCTACATTAACTTGAGTACCTCACATGTCAATCTCACCTACCCCACATACCACCCTCCAAGAAGAAGCTCTTTATGGAACACACTCTGTTCTAGAGGCTCTTCGTTCACAAAAACGCCATTGCATTGAATTACAACTGGATGAAAATGCGCCCCGTGACAGATTTCAATCCTTAGTCCGTTCCGCAAATGAATTCGGGGTTCGGGTTCACCAATGCTCAAAGCATGACTTATTTGAAAGTTGCGGAAGTCGGCAGCATCAGGGCGCGGTATTGATTACAACGAGCTTCCCCTACTCCCCATTGACCGATGAAATTTTTACGCGGCCTCGTCTGCTGCTCCTCGACAACATTGAAGACCCCCGGAATGCAGGGGCTATTTTACGTAGCGCTCACCTTCTCGGTTTCAACACGATTTTACTTCCGATGAAAGGAGGAGCTGGAGTTTATCCTTCTGTGGTAAGAACTAGTGCGGGAGCCAGTGAACATTTGGACATTTTACAGGCCGCGAACAGTACAAAATATTTTCAGCGAGCCCGCAAAGCCGGTTATCGGACCGTAGCCTTAGATGCCCAAGGTAAAAACACCCTTTCGGAAGTACCCGCGAAGGATGATCGCCCCCTTATGCTTATCCTCGGAGGAGAAGACAAACGGGTTGGACAGTTTATCCTTAATGAGTCTGAAGTCGTCGCCCGGATTCCTCAACAGGGGAATATTAACAGCCTAAATGCATCGGTGGCCGCTGGTATCGCACTTTATCATTTTTCCCAAACCGAATAGACTCCATGGACCACGAAGAAACAAAATCACAGATGGATGAGACCCGAACCTTGCTTCAGAGAGACGGCAAATGGGCCGCGGAAACGACCATGGGGCATACGGTAAGCACCCGTTTGGAGAAGGTGCCTTACGGTATTCAGCGTGACCGGGAACGTCTCATCGAAAACTTTGAACAAGTTCTCGAAGAACAGGTCATTTACTACCCGGTTTGCTACCGGTTTGCTGAAGATATTGGACGTGGTCGGCAAGGGGTAGTCTATTTGGCAAACCGGCAAGGAGGGCGCGGTTGCCTGACGAAACATGCAATCAAAATCTTTGATCCCGGAATTTACTCCACCCCCTCGGTTTATTGGACAGACATGGGGCGAATCGCCAGCCAGATTTCGGTTATGCAACAACTGAGAAGCCCTAACTTGGTTTCCATGGAAACCTATGACGAAATCAACGGCATCGGTTATCTACAGATGGAACTAATCAACGGGGTTGATTTGCGTTATCTGCTTACGGGTAATCGCATGGACCAAGTTGAGAAAGTCACTCCCCCCCTGGAGTGGCAAGTGATGAAAGACTGTATTTTCCGAGAGGAAGACGGTGGCCGTGCTCTTCAGCCCGGTGTAGCCGTTTATGTTATGCGCATGATGCTCAAAGGGCTGGAAGCGTTACATCAAGCCGGCTTTATCCATAGCGACATCAAACCCTCCAACGTGATGGTAGATCAATTTGGGTATGTGAAACTAATCGATTATGGACGTGCCGTAAAACCCAATGAAAAAGTATCCATACTTCTGGGAAGCCCCCTCTACATGGCCCCAGAAAATCATCGACGTGAACCGGCGACAGAGCAATCCGACATCTATGGTGTGGGAATGGTGGGACTGGAGCTTCTTCGTGGTAAACCCCTAGTAGATGCCTCTCATATGACCGAAGAAGATCTCTATAACTTCAAGATGGATCTACCCAATCGTTTACACGAAATGCTTCCCCAACACGTGGGAGAAAACGAGGCCTTTGTCGGCGTTCTTTCCAAATTTATTGATCCGGATCCACAGAAACGATACCGAGATGTAATTCTGGCTGAAACCGAGCAAGAAGGACTACGGATCGTTCATAAGCAACTGATCGCATCTGGAAAAGATATCGATTATGTTCGGGTGTTAGGAAGCTACATGAGCCGACTCTGTAAAATACGTCGGGGTGAAATCGAAGTCCCTTCTTAAACAGAGATTATCACAAAATTGCAAACAAAGATTGCCAGTATGGTGCTTTTCGGTTTAAACAAGCACTCAGATTTTTACTTTATCCTTCAGGAGAATACCCTATTATGAACATCATCCACGTATGTGCAGATCCTCAGCCCATGGAAGATGCAGCTTCCAAACAGATTGCGGCTTCTTTCTTTTCCAGCATTATTTCGCAAAATGAAAATGCGAAAATTGTGAATGTGGACTTATCTCAGGAACACCCTGCACCTTACACCACTGAAGAGTTTCGTAATTTCTGGTATCCGGTTCTCATTGATGGGTATGTGCCTACGAAAGAAGAAGAAGCCGCTTCCTCTTATGCACTAGAACAAGCAGCCTTAGTCAGAGACTCCGATATTTTAGTGCTCACAATGCCTATGTGGAACTACAGCATGCCAGCTATGATGAAATCATGGATGGACCATGTTTTGGCACCCGGACTTCTATACGATATGGTTGATGGAGCTAAAGTACCCAAGCATAAGATCAAAAAATTGGTTCTTTTGGTTAGCTCACATGAAATATTCACTGAAGCGGATCCCCGCGACGGTCTAACTCCTGCGATTGAAAATTCTTTCGAAGATATTGGTATTTCAGATATCAGTGTTATCTGGGCAGACGGGCAAAACCCTAAAACTCACGTTGATTTCGAAAGTCGCAAAGCGATTGCCGTAGAAGCCGCTGAAGAAGTAGCCGAAGAAATTATCGAAGACTTCGAGTAGTCGTAGTCAGCGATCTCCGGTAGTTCAAGATTTCCGGTAGTTTCAGATCCGGGCCCTAAAGGGGTCCGGTCACACTTCACAGAGTGGCAGTAGGCCTTTAGGCCAAAGTTCCTGAACATAAATTGTAGACCTTTAGGCCACACTTCACAGAGTGGCTGTAGGCCTTTAGGCCACAGTTCCAGAACACAGTGTCTTTTGCTACTTCTATTCAGGATCACCTAGAAGCAGACCGAGAACATACCAGAACTGATAACGGGCGCGTACCTGCTGAAGGTACACGTCCGTTTTATTTGTTTGGGATTCGACCCACTCCTCTTCCGCATCACGAAGCTGCACCGAGCTGGTTCTTCCTGACGGGTAAAGGCCCCGTGCCAGACGGAGACGTTCCCTCGACAAGTCCAATTGCGCCTCTGCAATCCCCATTTCCTGATCCAAGGTGGTTAACCGACTGCGGGACTGATGAACTTCACGACTAATCTGCACTTCTACGGCTGCTAAGTACATCAGTGCCGCTTGGACTTGGTTTTGCTCCTGTTCGATTTGTAAATTAATGGTCCGGGTGTCAAGATTACGACCCGCAGAAAGTCCTGCAAACCACTCCTCTTCTCCACTGTCCGTAACGGGTCTGTAATTCCCGATGATCCGAACATCCGGATACAGTTCGCGTTCCTCAAGTTTCAATTGCCTGCGCGCATTAGCATAGGACGCTAAGGCCTGTTCTCGTTCTACTCGATTATCTCGGGCAATTCGTTCGGCCTCAGCCGTATCCGGTAAAGACCGCTTATCCAATTCAACCGACTCTAATTGAGGTAATTGATCACTCACACGCCCCATCAATTCTGCCAAATCCGCCCGGGATTGGAGTAAGCGCTCTTCGGCCTGCCTAAACCGTAATTCCGCCTGCCGGTGTAACATTTTCATTTCCAACACTTCGACCCCAGTGGCCCGACCTTGACGCTGTTTCACTTCAACCAGACGTACTAAATCCGCGGCCCTAATCAGAGCTGTAATTTCCTGCTTTAAACGCTCTGCCTGATTCAATGCCATCGTATAGCTAGTAACCACGCGAAGGATAAGGGTTTCGGTTTCACGATGTAAACGAAGCTGAGCACTTTGTAAGTTGAAGGCGGCATCATCAATAGCCTGATAGGTAGCTGATTTTCCAAATCGTTTAAATAAGGGTTGTTCCACACGGAGGTCTACCCGCTCCCCATTTTCATTTTCTTCGCGGGCTATCCATTCAGCCCGAACTTGAAACAAAGTGCCGGGACTAAAACTTTTTTCGACTCGGGCCCCCACGGTTGAGGTCGTTTCATAGCGACTATCCGTCTCAACTACTAAAGTAGGATACGTCTTCCACCGGAAATCCGATTGGGCGATTTGTAATTGTATATCTGGAAACGTGGCCTCTATTTGACTAGTTGCCAGCGTGAAATTATTTTCTACAGCTTTCGAAATAGCTTCAGGTAACGTTAGTTTCTTTTCCTCTGCATAAGAACAAACCACGAGTAAGGATACTAGCCAAAGATGATTTGCTAAAAAGGATATCTTCATGGCCTGTTTATATAGCATTCCGTTTTATAGCAGTACCAGTATAAGACTGAATTAAATATCAGTTCTACATAGCGGTTTGACTCCGGTACGTCGGCATACCTACTCACCCACTCGCAGCCAAAGGTATCGATTCCTTATTTTCCCAATAGAGTGAAGAGGAGCAGGTGACGGTTTCGGCCTCCTGCATAGGAGTTCAAATCCCTAAATGCTTTGCGGGGATACCCGTATTTGAAGTACTCCGACCAGCCTCGGAGGATGAGATTCATATTTTCTATTACGCGGGGTCCCTGCCACTTAGCCTTCGGAAGAACTACTCAACGGACCCAAATGCAAGGAGATGCCGCAAATATGGGATGCCTTCTGGGGCTCGCTGCATTCCTTTTATCATACATGGCTGCTTGCCCCTCATGAGCGGGCAAAAACAATGCTGAATAAATACATATGCTTTAGATGGCACGAGTGGTTTACCGAATACACCATAACTCCACCTCACCACCATTACCAAAGACCTCCTTGGAGAGGTGATCACTACTCATGCTCAGTTTTATAGAACCACCCTTCATGGCCAAGCGTATGTAGAAGCGGATGTTTTCAAAGATAAGCTGTTCTTCGTGAGGGGGGGGGGATGAAGAAAATTAAACTCTCCTACCGATAGTACGTCTCTTTATCCATCCACAAAAGCAGCCCACCACGTCAGTAATACAACAACTACTGAACCTCTAAATTGGGCTAGCATTGAAGAGTAAATTCATAATTTTGGACTAAAATGAGATCAAATTCTGATATCAATATCACTCATCCACCCAATGCCTTTCCCGTCAAGAACCACATCAATCCATAGAAGAAAATCAAAATCTTCTTCAGGAACATACAACTCAGGTAATGTAACCTTTGTCCAGTCTTCGGTTCCGCTTACAGCATCGGTTTCCAGTACTTTTTTCCATTCAAAACCCGGGACGGGTTGCCAACAAAAAGTATGGTAACGCACCCTTAGAAACATCCCTTTCCCCTCAATACCATCTGTTTTGATCAGGCAAGAAATAGTAAGTGTCTTATTATTTGGAATCTGTGATGGTGGAGAAGTCTGCCATACCGTTTTGGTATCGGACTCATTGCTAATCCTGAGCGAGCCACTATTCCGCGGACCCGTTTTCTTATCCCAGACAAGCACAGGAGGCATTTGTCTAAAACAGGAGGCATCATCGTAACCGGCAATATTTACCGCATTGATAAAAGCGTTTTCCCCAAGTGATATTCCTGGGAACTCATGTGCCGCATAATCTTCTTCCGTGATTGGAATTTGTTTAGATTCACGGACAAGGGCCTCCCCCCGCTCACGATTCATATAATGAATTCTGGATCGAACAGAGATCTCGCTTCGGGAATCCAGGTCTTTATCCGGGCGCAGTCCACAATGTAGATCATAGTACATGTCACAGATCGCCCAATCCGGCATAAACGTGCTCTGTTCAACCGTTACACAGGGGTTAAGAGACTCACAGAAAAACCCTGCAAATCCACCTTGGTTAAAGGTCAACTTTTCAATTTTTTTTCGATAATGAAGTGTATGCTGGTGAGGGAAATCCCAGACCGTACCGTCAGAATCATTCATTAAAATATGCCGAAATTTCTTTTCCGGCTCGTAAAGCATACAGCGCCCTGCGGCCGTAGGGTATACATTGGTGTACTCAAGCCATGGAACACTGACAGGCTTTTCACTGCAAAGGACTAAACTAGCCGTTACTACCCATTCATATAATCCGGTTTCTGAATTCAACGTGATCTCGGCGATGTGTTTGGCCCGAAAAAGTCCATCCGGAGAATGAGATTCTGCAGTAATAATTGCAGAGTCAGCAGTAACCTGAAAATCAAAGGCATCCATTTCTTCAGTAAGATGACAGAAGTGAAGATTAAATTTAGTACCAAGCACATGACAAAGATGTGTTTCCTTTCGTATCTCGGTTATTTTAGCAGATTCGAACGCAGGCCCGGGCTGAACCCAGTCTACATAACCCTGTGGGGTAATAAGTGCGACGGTTGAATTGCCAATAGAAAGCACATGACTTTCTAGATTAATTTTTTCAAATGAAAACATTTTTTACTCCATTTATTTTTGATAAGTTTCTAATCATTTCCTGAATTATTTAAAATTACACCGAGGTTGTTACCCACCGCCCGTTCAGAACCGTCAGAGGGCCGATTTAGAACCTTTGCCTTGCCGTCGGTGGCCATAACCAAGGTAGCGGAACCGCCGCCATCGAAGGCGATAGCATCCACGGCACCAAACTCTACCAGCATCAGCGCCACCTCTCTATAGGTCATACCGGCGCTAAACTTTGGCTGACGTCCGTCTGAGACAAAGAAAATTAGTTTATGATTCGCGGTATACCCAACCGCAGTCTGTGGGTAATCCTTATCACCGCCCTTACGCGCCAAGATTTTACCCTTTTCGATCAAGCGGACATTGCCGGAATGGGCATTGTATAAAGTTATCGGTGGCTCCGTCATATAACCCGTTGAATCGTTCTTGGCGGGCCTCACAAAGCTAACCTTATTATCGGGACCGATATTGATAACGTCTTTAAAGTGGCCCCAAGGTGAAACCGGTTTTCCATGGGAAACAGCCAGTGAACTTAGATTGGAGGTGCCCATGACCCTTTGCATCAGGCTACGGCCAAAGAAGCCACCGTTAATCCCGATCTGCGCCTTGGTTCTGCTGACAAAGTCTCGGGTGGTCTCAGCATTGGTTTCACCATTGTGGTCACCATTGGACCCTGTGGTAACAAACCTAATTCCCGGCGTTTTAAGATCAATGATCACTATATGAATATCAATCATTCGAGGCTTATCAACAAGACGATGAATATAACGAACGCCATTAAAGGGTGTAGTTTGTGTATCAGCGCCAAAAAGCAGTCCCAGCAAAGAGAGCGCAAAAGGAATTGTCCAGAGGGTTAGTGGTCTCATATATTTTTCATACCGCTGGAGGGAGGTTCGTCGCTCCCCATTGAGTCGGTTTATCCGATAGGGTAAAGTGCAAATCCGCTCCCTTAGAAAGTTCAGAATGGCGTAACCATGCCCTATCTAGCGGTTTTCCATTGAGGGTGGCACTTGCGATATAGATCATCTCACCTCCAGCCCCGGGTGCGGTTATAGTAAGTGTATTTCCGGCATCCTCGAGTGGAATCTTGATACGCTCAACACTGGGAGTGCTAAGCCAGTAGAGGTCCTGCCCCATAACGGGATAGAGACCAAGGGTCGAGCAGATGAAAAAGCTAGACTGACAGCCCATATCCTCATTATCACTGAGACCAGTACGGCCGGGGGTGAAATGCGTTTTGAGACAGTGGTGTACGCAGGCCTGTGTCTTATCCGGTCGCCCAGCATTGATGTAGAGGTAGGGAACGTGAAGCATGGTTTCTTTTGAACAGTACCCACCGGCAACGACCCCCTTTTCTCGACCGTAGAAGAAGTCGTCCAGGCGTTCGACAAAGGCTTCTGCCCCCCCACAACGTGTAATCAAACCGGGGAAATCATGGTGGGTGCTGTAAGACCACTGGCTGCTCGTGCCCTCATAGAAGTAGGGGTCGTTCCAACAGTCAGGCCGGCAGGTCTGGGGGTTAAATTCTTCAATCCATTCTCCATCCTTGCTGCGCGGCGCAAAGTGTTTGAGCTTATCATTCCACAAATTCCAGAGACGCTTGCTTTGGGCACTGAATGCTTGGGCGGTTTCACTCTCTCCTAGTTCCTTGGCCAAGGTTGAAATACAGTGGTCATGATAGCTGTATTCGATGTGGCGGGATACACAGTTGATTACATCATCGGCGACAAAACCATGGTTATCGTAATCTTCAAGATATCGGCCATGTAGTTTAGGATTAGGCGAGACCGCAGAGGCATTGTGTACCATGTGAGCCAGGGCCTTCTCGTAGTCAACCCCAACAAGTCCTTTGAGCTTGGCTTCGCAGAAGAGGATGTCCGCGGAGCTTCCCCCCTGAATCTGGGCGGAGTGGCCATTGACCCAGGCGTCGGGAATCCAGCCACGGTGGTCACCAATATCGATAAGCGCATTGAGGATGTCCCGCTGCAAGTCCGGGGCAATAAGAGTGAGAAGACTGTTGGCATTGCGGACGCTGTCCCAGAGACAGATGATTTCAGAAAACTGTCGCACCCCCGATTTCCATTGATGATTCTCGTCGTCAATGCCCAAGTCCGTGGGCATGCAGAAGAGTCGGTAAAGCATGGTGTAAAAGAGGCTCGTAAGTTGGGTATCCGTGGACTCAATATTGATCTTGTTGAGAACCGGCTCCCACTCGGCCAGAGAACGCTCGCGAATGGCCTCGAAATCAGCTACGGGTGCCTCGCGCTGAATACTGGCCCCAGCTTTTTCCATGCTCACAAAGGAGACCCCGACCCGTAGGTTTACCTCCTTCTGAGCCCCTAACTGCGCAATACAAAAGGATGAGTCTTCGCTGGGACGTAGCCACTGCGCATCCCGGTCCAGAACTGCATAAAAATAAACGGTATAGGGGTAGTTGTGTCCCCACCCACCCTGAAAGGTTCCATATCCCGAAATCGCGGCGGCGGAGATCCGCTCAATGTGGGTATCCACGCAGGTGGCCATTTGCTCACCCTCTGCCGCTGTCCCGATCTTCACCACGGCGGCGGCATCAAATCTAATACAGGCATTCGCTTCCTCGGGGAAACGAAAGCGGTGAACACCTACCCGCTGGGTCGCGGTGAGCTCAATCCCGATCCCGCCCTTGGTGAGGGTGGCGCTATAATAGGCCAAGGCTGCCGTTTCTTCGGTGATGGGCGAGGCTGTAAGATCGTCACAGGGGTCTGTACCCTCTTCGGCAACAAAGGGCATGACACCGATGTTGCCCAGACGTCCGTTCCCCCCCGCGCCATTGACATGCGTATGGGTGAAATACTTAATGGGCTCACCTGTCCGGTAGCCCGTCACCTCCCATCCAATATTTTCCGTCTCAGGGCCGAGACGAACTAAACCTAAGGGTTGATAGGGACCAATTAAACAGTTGCCGGGCGAATTGACCGCAAAGAATGGATCTACGAGTTTAACAGAAGTCATTAAAATTCCTAAGTCGAGTATGGTGTGGCGGTAAAGTGAAAGAGTTCATCGGCCACTTGGGGGAAGTCATCGTGGGCTAGATAGAGACGCATGTTTTGAATATCTTCATCAACAAGGATCGCATTGACCCCTGCCCCCCATCCTATGAGACCGGAAATTTCCTGTTGGCGAATTCGCCCGTCGATCTCGGCTTCAATGATGTTACGAAGTACCAGTTGTTTATCAGCTTTAAACGCCTTATGGGCTGTAATAGTTCGGCCTATGCTAGCGAATAACTCACCGGCAAGTTCAATATTACGAGCTTCGCGCCGTGCCAGGGTCGCGGAATCTGGCAGAGCCGCCTCGATTAATGTCAGGGCCAACTGATCATACGTTGCGGCAACCTTTAAAAATGCTATACGATCCTCTTCTAGATAACATGCCGATTTCTGGCTATCAATATCAAAACGCGTCAGCGTATCCATCACCCAGGAACCATCTAGGACACGCAGATTTTCCGGGATGAGCGCGCGGTAGAGAAAACCGCGGGCAGCATCGCGACCGATGGCATAGCTGAAGCGCTGACACCAGCTATTGAGAGCCCAGTCATCCACCGCATCGTCAAAGCTTTGCCAGCACTGTAGTGCCTGAATCAACAGCTCGCCCTGTCCAGGTTGCAGGCCGTAATGAGCGAGGGCCGCTTCCGCTAAGAGGCTTTGTTCATCAGCGCCAGGATCCCGGTAGTAGGCACGCATGACGGCGTGGTTGGCATGGGAATGAAAGGGTCCGCGATGGCCCCAGAAATCGCAGAGTGCATCAGCACCGTCGATCGTTTCACTGTTGCGCAATAAATCAAGTACCTTACGGGGGTTGGGCATATTATGACAAACGGGATCCCAGACTTCGGCCTGAGATATTTCACCGAGTATCATCACCGCTCTGCCTTGTTCTTTCGCCTTTGTTGTGGTTTGTAAAAAAAGTTCACCCGGCTCGGCAAAGTTCACCCACGGCTGATTAAAAGTCATAGGGCCGGACTTGCGTTGCTGAGTGTGGTTGTCAGATATGGACATGCAGATACCGATGCCGGGGTGCAGTTCGTCGAGGAAGCGCTGAATGGTGGCAACGCTCTCTGGTTTATCCTGGTTCCAAATCGTGAAGTAGAATTTAAAATCTGGCTTTACTTTTCTAATCGCCTCATAGAGCTCGTTTACATAGTGAGTTAGAACGGAGGTTTGATCCATGCCAGTGGCTACACAGCGCGGGCAGTTGGTATCGCAAAGCTCCGGATCATCGTCACCGGGGAAGAAAAAGACCCCCTCTAACCCACTATAGGTATCAACCAAGCGTGCCAGTAGATCTTGATAGAATTCACTGACGATGGGATGACTGACGCAAAGGGGTCGACTCCCGCGCCAGCTCAAACCCTTAGGATTTCGATACCCGAAGATATCGGGGCTGCGCTCCAGCTTTGCCTTCATCTCCAGCTTACTGCGGCGATCAAAAAAGCGATTTGATTCCGCCGGTTGCGAATCGACCGACTCATCAGGACCGGGTACCCCCCAAAGGCAGAGCCATGGTTTTAAGCCCGCAGCTTTGAGTAAGTCACAACGGCGGGTCATCTCGCGTTGATTGCCCTTAACCGTCAAGGGCATTAGGTCCGGTAGTACCGGACTGGCAACCAGGGATTCGGGGCTCATCATATCCGGACCGATGCCTGAACCACCATTCACCATCACCCCGGTGAAACCAGCTTCGCGAATACAGCGAACGGCTTCCGGTTGAAAGTCAGCATGCACCCGCATACCCCAGCGTTCAAGGGTAGTGATGCGGTGTTTTATTTGAGTATCATTTGTCATCATTCAGATTTCCTTGTACAGATTTCCTTGTACAGATTCTTATATTCTGACTACTGCATATAGCGCTGAGCGAATAATGAATTGCGCCACTGATCGATAGGTGCCACTCACCATCAATGGTGATGGCGCGGTTATTAAAAGATACTCGTGACATATTATGTTGTCCTTAGGTTTTCATGTTTTCCAGATCCTAGTTCAAGCTCTTCGCCACCGGGCAGGAGTTGCAGATACCCACGACATCCGATCGGAATAGTGATGGTGAGTTCTTTATGCCCTTCACGGGTTGTCCAACTGACTTCGATCTCCCCCCAACGACTCATCCATTTAGCATTGAGTGAATCGAGAGGAAGATGCAAGGCAGGACGCAAGTGAAACAGTGGTTCTGGGCCAGGCTCAACGCTAAAACCAATCAGATACTCCCTCAACCAGACACCAATTCCGGTAAGACCCGTATGATTATGGGCGTTCATGCCTTCATCAAGACGCTGATCCCAGCATTCCCAAATAGCGGTGGCGCCGTGGTGTTGCATGAAACCATAGCCAGGATAGGTGTCACGTTGCAGCCACTGCCAGACAATATCCTCGCGCCCGAACTCGCTGAGTACAAAGGGTAGGTGTTCGGTACTGCCAATACCGGTTGTTACAAATGGTTCATCACCGCGGGCCTGCATGATGTCGACAACCAGACTGTCAAAGACATCTTGCCGATCCTCGGGTGCTACCAGACCAAAACGCAATCCATAGACTTGGTTGGACTGAGCGTAATTTTGCCCACCATCTCCACCAAAGTGTCCTCCAGGCTGACCATGCCAACAGATTCCAGCCTTCCAGCGTTTACCGGCTGCTGCTGCCATCTTGTCCGCTGCTTTGGTATAAGCTTCGCCATGGGCTTCGCCCAGCACCTCTGCAGCACGGGCAAGCTTGCGCAATGCATCGATCGCTACAGCATTATCACCTAATTCATCATTCTGATTTCCGATACAAAGCCACTCTACCGGATGCTCCGAAAAGCCCGCCGGCAAGAGATCTTCCTTAAGATTGGCCAGCAGGTAATCGGCGTAACCCCGCATGTGCGGGTAGGCCCGTTGAAGAAGGTCGCGATCGCCACTGTTCTCGTAGATGATCATGGGGGTCAGAATAATTGCGCGCTGCCAGCCAACACTTTTATACTTACCCCACTTGGGTGCTGTACCAGAGTACAAGCTACCGTCGGCTTCCTGATTATCGATCATATCCTCTACCCACTTGCGCCCCATCGTGTCCATGTCATAGAAGAGCAGTCCGGCCTTGAGGGCGGTAAAGCCATCCATCAGCCAGCCGCGACGTTCATCACGCTGGCAAACATCGGTCATAATACTCATGGCATTACTGCGTATCGTCCAGCGCAAAGCATCAAGTAGCCAGTTGATGCGCATATCGCTGGTGGTAATAGTGCTGACGCTCTCAAGATCAGTGTGAATAACGACCCCTTCAATCGAGTCAATGTCAACGGCCTCAATCGAGCCTTGAATCTCTGCGTAGCGTAATCCGTGATGTAATAGGCGGGGTTCGACGAGCTCCTTAGAACTTCCGGATAAGATAAACGTGTCCAACTGTTGAGCGGATCGTAGGGAGCCCGGATTGAGCCGTCCGTCCTCGCGAAGTAACTCGGCATGTTGGACCACTAAACGAGTCCCCTTGTTTGCCGTCGCGCGAAAGCGAATCCATCCGGTAAAGTTCTGGCCAAAATCGATGACGAGTACCTTGTCTGACAGTGGGTTCACAGATAGCGGTTTGAGAACCTCGACTTCTCTTACCGGTGGCAAGAGGGATGGCACCAGTATATCCAATTGCTCGCAAGAAGTAGTTGCAGGTTGCCAGACCGCGCCATTTGCACCGGCAAGGCACCAATCGGATGCCAACCAACCTAGGTCGAGTGTTATACCGTCAAAGAACTGCTGAGAGCTTCGATTATCCTCTAAAATTATTGGGCCAGTTTCAGCCTGCCAAGACTCGTCAGTACTCACCACTTCGCGCCGACCATCGGCATATTCGAGAACGATTTCCCCAAGACCTTGGTTAGTCCGATCTTGATGTCCGTCTGCTTTTTGTTCACACCAATCCTGGCTATGTTTCCACCAGCCGTCAGCCAGTAGAAAGCCCAAGCAGTTAGAGCCACTCTTCAGATGAGCTGTTAGATCGATGATCTCATACTCTACTCGTTTATCGAATTCGGTGAACGATGGAGCTAGCGCGGCGGCGGAGACTTTCTGGCCGTTACAGAAAAATTCGTAGTAGCCCAGACCTGATATATATGCACGGGCACGCAATAGACCCTCACCGATTGATAGTTCTCTGCGTAGAGCTCCCCCACCGGCGATCCATTGTGCGCCAATCTCGTCCGGCGCCACAACCCCAGTCTCAAAGTCTGCCCAGCAGCTCCATTCGCCGACCTGGCCAGCGCCAACCCCTTCGGTTTCGCGCAGGGCCGGCCATACACGTACCCGCCAACAGTAGTCACTGCGACTTTCTAGCTTCTCGCCCTCATAGTGGACATCCTCACCAATCTGCTTCTTCAGTTTACCGGAGCTCCAGACAAGTGACCTGCTTCCATCAACCGCAAGGCGTTCAACTTCCACTTCGCAGGCGCTCTGGCGCTCATCATTTATGTCGCTACCCAGGGTCCAGGTAAAGGCGGGTTTGTTCACGACTACCCCATGCGGAGTCCGTAAACGTTCTGTTCTCAAATTTTCACAATAGATCATTTAGATTTACCCTTAAGTAGTTTAGTTTTAATATTTTTAGTGTTGAATTTCGGGGAAAGCAGCTTGTGGATTGACTAATTTGTTTTACTATCCTCCCAGAATAATCAGTCTATAAAAATCAGTCTAGAAAAATGGCGGCGCAGTTCGCACCGGGATTGGATGACCTCATGCCGCCAACCGTCTGCTCCACAGTTAGCGTGACGTTACCGATAAACCTGAACTGAATCACGGCACCGACCTGACTACCATCAAACTCGACACTAACGGGCGGGATATCCTTATTTTCACTTTGCAATATAAAGCGTTCCTTGGCGCCCGTACCCCCTCTGCCAGGAGAAAATACCGTCAGAAGATGTGGTTTTTTATCGGTAACATTGATCTTCCAAGGCCTGCAACGGGGATAGGTCGCCAGCTTCCCGGGTGTCCCGGCGTTGGAGTTCACAGAACCGAAGCGTACATAGCCATCTTTGTCCTTGCCCTCTCGCACGGTGCCATCGGCCAGGCGCAGGTCAAATTGCATATTACTACCATCTTGGCCATAGTGGAAACCGTCATAGGAATCAAACCCATCAACAAATGGTGGGCGAATAACCCCTGTCGACCCAGGCTTGTTCTGATACCAGAAAAGGATGTATCCCCTGGTTCCAAATTCATAGTGGACTAAACTGCCGTTGCCTGTCCAGTCCAATGACGCAGCAGGTTTGCCTATTGGGGCCGTGGTATCTATCGTAAGCGTGCCACCAGTGTTTTCGAGTTGCCCGGCTAATGAAACTGGCGTCGCGCGGACCTTCATTGTCGCGGGCACAGGCTTCCCTTTTCCGGTCGCGCTTAAGGTCACGGTATAGGTCGTTCCCGGAATGGCAGTGGCCGGCAGTGCCACAGCAAGACCCCAAGATGTCTCACCTAGCTTCTTGATGTTGACGGTTGCACCAGCCGGTGACACTTTTGCGCGGAGCGAAGGAGCAGCACTATTCAGGTTAAGAAGCTTACTGGATCCAGGGAATAGATGTACGTCCGGGAGATTTGGATACATCACCCCCGGAACAAAAGGTCCGTCAAAACGTAGTTCAGGCTGATCGTTTGTTTTGCCAAACGAAACACTTTTGGGGCCAATATATTGTGATTCCCCCATGGGTTCGATTGCGGTCAGCCAATAATAAAACGTGCCGACACCAGGTGAATCAACGGACTGCCCGGTCTGCCCAAAAGTTTCCACCAGACTCGCTTTGGTGCTATCGGGCTTAGTTGCACGATAGAGCTTGTATCCAGTGGCCCCAGGTTGTTGCTTCCAACTGATAGAAACTGCGCCGTTGGCAATGCCAAGGGCCACACCCTCTTGCCAAGCAAAGCGTTTCACTTCACCAGTTGAAAGGGTTCGGAAAACAGCCGCGTTAAATTTGAACGGTCCGTCAACGTCATAGCGTTTTTCGGTATATTTTTTAATTTGATGATTTCCACGATTCGTCCACCTTTTAAAGACAAGGTCCTTAAGACTGGCTATCTCAGGAAATAGGACCAACGGGATTTCCGCTTCAAGACGATAGCCTTGTCCATCGGGTCGGGTATTTACCGCAACCGTGGCCCCCGGAATGGGAATAAATGTCTCGCTGGCATCAAGCGCATCGGTAGGTATATCCCCATAAAGAGACCCATCGTTGCGCATCGGGCGCATCAGGTCACTTGCCGCAATAGGCTTGGAGCCGGGATGGATAAAAAAGGCCTCGCCCATCAAGCGGTCTTTATTTTGACCTTCCTTTGCCACCCGTGCCGTCAGCCAGACGCGAATATTTTCACCCAAAATCAGCTCTACCCCATCGGACTCACCCACCGCATCTACCGGCTTATCGTGGGCATTAAATTCACCGGGCTGCATCACGTCGGCAAAACAGCTAAGATACCCAGCATCACGACGCAAACGCAGATCAGCAACCACCTGCATCCCGTCACGGATTGTCAATGCATCATACTCGCGCATACTCCATTCCCAATCCTTGCCGTCGATTCCGCAGAAGCGGCCATTGGATATCCCATCCCAACTGGCATAAGGAATAGAAATGGATTCCTTGAAGGGCGTCGATCTTGGCATGGAGGACTTCAGTTCAAATGAACCGTTCATACGTGTAATTTTATCCGCACCTAAGCCTAACACTTCACGCACCTGCATGGATTCGCTGGCTCCGCAGAACAGCAGATATTTTCCAGTTTTTGGGTCCTTCACAAATTGCCCCGAGAAACTCTCAGCCGACACGTAACTTTCTCCGGACCACTTAGGGCGTCCGTTGTCATCGGTAAGCAACCATCCCAGAGTCAATCCATCATCTGTGTAAGCGATGTACTGGTTGGCAACATCAGAAATAACGATAACGCCGTCCTCGACACCGCAAATATTGTACGTAAATGAGAGAGAACCATCGGTACGGTTAAGTGCGTCATGATGCCCCACCCACCATTGAATTTTGCCATCTTTCATTTTTAGTAATTTGCTTTCCGCAGCCCGGTCCCAGAAAGCTTTACCCAGGCCATTACCCGTGTTAATGAGGTAATAAACCGACCCGTCCGCAGCCGGTTTAGAGACGCTAGCCCCATCAATCAACGGCTGCAGAAACGCGGGCAGCCCATCCGGTGCATAAGGAGTGTACAAGCCTCCCAGGTAGTCTGGCACGCCACGGTGGTCGATACTTGCCGGGCGCCAACTGCCATGCAGACCATAGAGGGTTAAATCGCGGTCCAACCAACGCCAACTGGACCCCGATGACGGATAAAACTCTTCTTCCTGTACCAATCCGTCAGCATTGCGATCCGTCCAGCATTGGCTACGCTTGTCGTCATCTGGAAAAATATTTTGCCCCTGTGTTCCTATAGGCACCCAGTGGTTATTCTCCCATAACCACAATAGTCCAGGACGGCTTCGGGTGTATGTTTTTTCTCCGTCTATCCATAAGTATTTTTTACCCGTACGGCCTGTAAAAGTGATACCGGCAGAAAAAGACCTTTTTGCAGTATCAAGAAACAGATCTGGGGTAACCGGTTTGTCTTTTCCGGACTGACTCATGTAATGAATACTCTCAATCTTCCAGTCCGCATTTCGCCAATCATGGTCCACGGCAAAGGTCAGCCGGGTCTTCATGTACGAGCCCTTGATATGATAGTAGGGGGCCGACATATCATCCAGATTCACAATCATTCCGGAAGAGCAATAGACAGGGCCGTAATACCCCCGTACCCACTTGCCGTTCGTGGTTAAGCATCCCATTCTCCGCAAATCTTCATGGACTTCCGCAAACCATAGGTGCCCCTCAGAGTCAACGGTCAAGTCACCGATACCTCTAAATTCCATAGGATCATATTTTGGTACGGCCAAGGCACGTCCACCTTTTTTACCAAAGGCCTTCAGCCGTTTTCCTACAGGGCTGAACTGGGTAATCTGTTGTCTGTCACCCAATTCAGCGACATAGACATTCTTTTCCGCATCAATGGTGATTGCTGAAGGAGCGATGAGTTTAGATAAAAAGGGAGTACCCTTCTTTGTCGCCAAATCAATACGCACAACGTCTTCACCGGAAATCACCAACAGATGCTGGTTATCCTGCTTGACCAGACGGCCCGGGTTTGGCAATGGAATATCTTCGGCATACCTACCCGTGGTCAGATCGACCGTACGAATCCTATGGCCCGCTTGGTCGCTGATGTAGGCAATATTTTCCACGATAGCCAAGGCATAATTGGTGGAGTTTTCATCTGAGATCTTCAACCGAGCGCTACCCGTGCCCATCTTTCTGTCGCGCCCCGTTTTGGCATCCATACACGTGAGCGACAATCCGGGATGTCCGGCGATCATATAGACGCGATCGCCACTTACGGCTACGGCCTTTCCCGTGCCATAGCCACCCAAAGAGTGGGTCCACAAGACGTCCTTGCCGTCAGTGGTAATCTTCCGAAAACCGTGTTCACCCTCCTCCCCCATATGCATAAGATACACGCCTTCAGCGTCGGCAGCCACCGCGACGGGTCCACCGTGGACCCCTCCGACCGAACCCTTATTGTCCGATGTTGGATAAGGAGGCGATCCAGAGTTTCCGGCCGCACCATAAAAACGACTTCGTACCCCGTCAAAATAGCCCAGTCGCCAGTGATAGGTTCCGGACGGTAAAGGCATGCCACGGTATCCACGCCCATTCCATTTGACGACATGCGTACCAGCACTCATTTTTTTCGCGCGTAGAGGTTCTGCCACAATCCAGCCCTTATCATTAGTGATAACCATACTGACCTTGCACCCCCTGGGCAGTTTAAAGGAAATCGATACCGGCTCTAAGCCTTCAGGGTCGGTCAGCTCTACGTTATTACTGATTGGTTTTGCCTCCGTTTCTTGCGGGCCGGGATCTTTTGTGTACAATCTCGCCTTGCCCCAAAGATCTGGATAAATTTGCGCTTCGGTTGGCAGATCAACCGTACAGACCGGACTATTTCCAAGGCTTCGCCACCAGGCCGTGGCGATATTCTTGGTGCCAGGAGGATCAGAAAATATCACTTGGGCATCAAAGGGGAACTCAAGGCCATCTGTCGGTTGATATCCAAGAACGCTCCAAGGGATAGCCACGCCTACCGCATACCCATCTTTGATTGGGGTAAACGCCGCCTTTACATCACTAATCGGCGAGACATAATTCATCACATACGTGGATACCGGCGAGGCAAAGGTGTAGGGCTTCTTTACTCTTGAATTTGGCCGGTACACCACTGCCATCGGCTTACCATCGAGTTGCGCAACCATAATACGTTGCGACTCCCCCTGCCCGCCTTCAGGACCAAAACAGAAACCAACCGCATCTCCGCCTTTGAGCATCATCGCCGGGTCAAAAGGACTGGTACTATTCTTGAGTGGACTATCATCCTTAACCCGAACCATAAGGTACAGGTTCTGACTGTCATAGCCGGCAGTCCATTGGGCAGACTCGCCTTTGGGAATCGTAATTTGTTGCGTCGCCTCAATGACTGGCCATTGATCGGGCTTCCCCAACGCAACGGGATTGTCCACGTTCACCACCACTGCCGGAGCCGGAGTCGCAAACAGGGAATTCGTGCTAGGAAGACACAATAGTAAGTATAGTAGTATCGATTTAATTTGTATTTTTCCTGTTTGTTTCCCTGCTCTTACACAAGCGATATACGGAGCATATTCCATGATGCAGGTTCAAGTGATGCAATTAAATTGCTGTTTTTCAGACAGGCACCTAATTTTTGTACGGGCTTTATAAGCTCTTCGTATTCTGTATTAACCGCTTTTAGATTGTCATGTCGAAGTTCAACCCATTCGATAATTTTTTTAAGCTTAAAGCCGGATAAATCAACATCGAGTTCGATCGCATTCTTTAGATCACGATTGAGGATGAATAAAACGAGTTCGTTTTCCGTGAATGAAGCCGCAGATGAAAGAGTGGGAATATTTTTTAATTCTTTGCCTTTAAATGTTGTATCATATGTTGGGCAATCACTTGTTAATTTTAAAGCTGTACCCCGGCCGTATTTCGAAGCATATGCAAAGGGGTAAAATATGGTCTGCCTCCAAGCGCCTCCGCCTTTGCGGGTCATGATCGGGGCAAGCACATTTACCGTTTGGGCTACGCAGGCGACCTTAACGCGATCGGCGTTATTTAAAAGTGTTATTAACATACCACCAACCAACAGTGCATCTTCCATTGTATAAACATCTTCAAGTAAATCTCTGGCTGCAGTCCACTCTGGGGAATTTGTATCCGTTGGAGATTTATGAAACCAAACATTCCACTCATCGAAGGAGAGCATTATTTTTTTATCACTTTTCTTTTTCGCGGCAACATAATCAACGGTAGCGACGACCCCTTTTATAAAACGATCCATGTCATCATTTTTAGCCAAATAACCGGCGGTTTCATCTTCTGGGTTACCGTAATACGTATGAATCGAAATATAATCAACTAGATCTATTGTATGCTCAAGAACCGTAGCTTCCCATTCTGCAAAACTAGGCATGCTTGAAAAAGATGACCCACAGACAATAAGCTCGATTGATGGGTCAATCCCTTTCATGAGTTTAGCCGCTTCGCGCGCCAGCTTACCGTATTCATCTGCTGTTTTATGTCCCATTTGCCATGAACCATCTACTTCATTCCCTAAACACCAGAGTTTAATATCATGAGGGTTTTCCCATCCGTGTTGACGACGCAGGTCAGAGTAGAACGTTCCCCCTGGATGATTGCAATATTCAACTAACTCTTGAGCTTCAACGGCCCCGCGCGTACCAAGATTGACCGCCATCATCGGTTCCGTGTTGGCCTTCTTACACCAATCCATAAACTCATTAGTGCCGAGGGTATTGGGTTCAAGTGCTTTCCAGGCAATATCCAAACGAACCGGCCGTTCGGCGACCGGCCCCACCCCATCCTCCCACTTGTAATTACTCACAAAATTTCCACCGGGATAACGGGTAATAGGCATGTCTAATTCTTTGACCAGTTCAATCACATCTTGCCGGAACCCCTGCTCGTCAGCTGATTCATGATTGGGTTCGTATATGCCTTCATAAATGGCGCGGCCTAGGTGCTCGATAAAACCGCCATACAGACGCTTATCTACAGCGCCAATCAGAACTTTAGGATGTAAAAATAGTGTCGCTTTCATATTATTCCTATTCAATATTAATTGGGGATGCAGACGAGAATACGGCTTTAGAATCCCAGTCATCGATCAAGAAAGGAATGCCCGGCAGCCCTTCCTTGTTGTACAGATCACAGGCCGGATAATCGCCCCAAGCATAGCGCACCGCTAACGGTTCCGCCACCTGGTCGCTTGAAACAAGGACGGTGGTCCCCTCGATCATCGCCTTGGCGACGAACCATTGTTGGTTTTCACCGGCAATTTCAAACCCCCGCAATTCAAGGGGCGAGACTAGTGCCGTGGAGCCCGATAGTTGAGGCGCTGTGGAAATGACCAGACCTGTACCGACATTCTTAAACGTGACGCGCAACCTCTGTCCCTCAGTCTGTATCGATTCGTATGTCGGCCCGATGTATACAACGTCTTTACCATACGCTAGGTGTTGGGCGGCCACTGCCAGACGCTGTGCAACCGGCAATTTATTCGGTGGGTGAATATCATCCCTTTCGCCCACGTCGATAGCCACCGCCATGGCGGTGTGGGGAAGCGTCAGAGCCGCTTTCTGCTGATCTCGAAGCCCAGCCCAGTTGCCCTTTGTCTCTTTGCCATAGCCCGCCAACTGAACGAAGAGAAAGGGGAAATCGCCCTGTCCCCATCGTTGACGCCAGTCCTTGATTAGAGTGGTGAAGAGCAGGTCATATTCACGGTTGCCCACATTTGCTTCACCCTGATACCAAATTACGCCCTTGATGGCGAAAGGAAGAATCGGATGGATCATGCCGTTAAAGATGCTCGCCGTGGTGCCGACGTTTCCCGGATTCCGAGGACGAGGAAACGCCATCTCTGGTTCGGATGGAAGAGCCTTGCCCGCCTTTTTAGCTTCTTCGACAGCGGCTATCCATTTAACCTTTTTACGCGCATAGGGCTGGTAAGATTCCGCATCCCAGGTGCGCATGGCCCGCACGTAGTCTTCCCAGACCACAGGAAATTTGGCCGTCTGCTCGGGCAGAAGTTTATCAAGCCGAACAGCGTAATGGGAAAGTTTAGGTTCAGCCTCCAATGCGGCACGACTCACCCACGCCTGTATGGGAGAGCCTCCCCAGTAGCTGCCGATCAATCCCACGGGTTGCTGCGTAACCGCGCGAATTTCCTTTCCAAACAGATAGCCAACGGCGGAGAAGCCCCCCCAGGATCCTGCTGGATTCTCCTTCTGCCAGTGTCCGGTAAGCGTATCCCAGACCAGCTCCCCGGGGACAAAAACCGTTTGGTCCAGCGGCGCTAATGCCGCTGATTTTGTCACGCAGAACGTGCGGATCTGAAGATCCACGACCTCCTCTTTCTTGGCCACGTTAAAAATCCCATACTCCATATTCGACTGTCCGGAGCACAGCCATACATCCCCCACCAGCACATCCTCGAAGGTTACCGTATTCTGCCCGGAAATAGTCAGCACCTGTGGTTCGGCGGTCGCTACGATTTCCTCCAAATCAACCCGCCATTTACCGTCAGTGCCAGCTTGGGTTTGAGCTCTCTGTCCAGCAAAGGCCACGGTCACCTCTTCGCCCGGGTCCGCCCAGCCCCATATGGAAATACGAGTGTCACATTGTAACACCATATGGTCGCCAAACAGGCCGTGAGGTCTGACCTCAGCCTGAACGAGTGTCGAGGCGACAAGGAGTGCGACAATAATAAGTACACGTGGCAAAGTTATACTCCTTTCAAGTGTAGTGAATGCAGGTTTCATAGTTAGTATGCGAACCGATTATCCGAGGCTATATAACGCCTGTCCTCTATTCCCTTCTGCATTACACGACCTCCACTTCAATCAACAGCATGCCCAAGGGAGAGATCGTTTCACGGATGACTAATAGCCCCCCATCAAGGGATTCGCTTCGCATCCTCACCTCAGGAGCGGCAGCCTCGTGAAGAGAATCGAGTTGCGCAGACGTAGGCCAGTCCGGGCTACCCATTTCCTGCCAGGCAGGCAAGGCCCAGCCATGCTCACGGTCAACTAGACTGCGGGTGACGCGCACCCGCTTGGGCATTCCCGCGAGAGTCAAGTCGAAGGTACGGGAGACCCCCGTCCCGATCATGCACTCCGCGTCGGCAGCCGTATCCCATGAAGCCTCGGTATTGGCAAAATGATGATGATTAAACAACAATATCTGCCAGCCCGTGGCACTACGAAAAACCGCACAGCCGTCGTCGTTATGCAGCACGGTCCCTCCCACCCGATTCAGGAAGGCGTAAGCGTGGAAACTCGGTTTGCGTATCCCATGGACGGTTAGCAACCCCCATCCACCATGGAATTCGCATCCCCCGGGGGGCGCTTCCTCGGAAACGTCGCAGAACACCCAGCGCGCCAGTGCGTCTACCAGCCCCCCGCATCTCAGAATATTCTCCAACAGGAACGTACCGCTGAAAAGGTGGTCATGGCAACCGTCGCGAGCCGATGGCGAACTGCCCCACTCGTTACAGTAAATCGCCGCCTGCGGAAACGGGCCGGCATCCACTAGTGAACGCAAAAGTTTCATATCCTGATACGATGCATCGCGGTTGCGGACGACACGCCGGTTCATTCCGGATGCATTGTCGAAGGGAAAATTGGTCGGGTAAGGATGGGTGGAAATAAAATCCATCGGCAACCGTTCTGCCGCACAATAATTCATAAATTCCTCAACCCACTTGGGTTGATAAACGCCGTCTGGTCCCGGCACAAAATTTGAGGTCGCCGGGCCACCGATACGCAGGCTGGCATCCACCGACTTAACCGCATCCGCGCTCCGCCGATACAGCTCGAAATATTCGGCTTTGGAGCCCTTCCAGAAAGCGATATCCGGCTCGTTCCAAGGTTCAAAACTCCAACAACGCACCTCATCCAGCCCGTAGCGTGCAACCAGCGCCTTAACGGTGGTGTAAACCATGCGGTGCCAGTCATCGTAATTCTCAGGCGGGCAGCCGGCGCAGTTCACTGCGAATACACGGTTGTCGTTGCTGGCCATCCACGTAGGCAGGAAACTCAATTCCACAAACGGACGCAACCCCAGCGACAAATAGTAATCATAGTTAGAAAACAAATACTGGAAGTTGAATGGCCCGTCCTTCTGGTGCCACACAAACATGTCGTCATGAAACATACCATGCTGACGCAGATTCTGAAAACCGCATTCCCGCACGGCAGTGGCTAGGCAGGCGCGGTAGTCCGCGCGCAACGCCAGACCAGCGCGATCTCCACAAACCATGCGTTTCCAATAGGGGTCAAACCCCTTACCCTGGCCAGCCCCGTTAATGATCTTTTCGGTCATGACAACTCCAATTTTTTACATAATACCTGAAACATAATTTACATCCTCTTATCATCATCCCTGCCTCTGAATTTGTAATCTCACGGCACCCGAAACAACCTTCAGACCAAAGTTGAACAGCGTCGGTTGCCGCTTGACTTCATTTTGCCGCCAGTGCCCCGCTACCGAATATACGGCGGGCCGGAAAACGTGCTCATCATCCTGCCATTGGTGCGGAGGGGTGGGAGACCAATCCATTCGATTCATGGTGTTCTCGCCTCCTGATATTTGATCGAGACTTGGCCAAATTGAATTTCAGGATGTAAGAAAAATGTTCTTTTCATAGTGCCACCAACTCATTCTTCCCAGAGCTATAAGCTTCTTCAAGAAGGTTTAATTCCATTACGTTTCCTAAAAGATATTTATGAAGGTTAAATTTTCGGTCAAAAATACTACTATTACCGGATGTTGAGCAAAACCTACTCCATCCCTTTCGTTAGTCCCTTTCTTTACCTGTGCGGCCAACAACCAGAGGGTTGTCATCCCAACGAAAACGGATAAAATATAATGGCTAAAACCGTAACTGCAGTGATTCAGTTTCACCACGTGTAAGAAACCTCACCTGATTCCGTTTTCCATTTTGAAGGGGTAGTAGTATCGAGCCAATCCAAAGGCTCTGCGGGTTGCATAAAACGTGAAGCTTTCTTGAAAGCGTTCTTTAAAGCATCTTGCTGAGGGATGTCCAATGCCTGGGGTGCTGCAGAGACAAATAAGGGTGTACCACTATTGGCCAAAACATCCAGCCATTGGGCATTTACTTCCCATGGAATTTCGTTGGTTAATCCAACACAATCGGCATCGGCTACAAAAAAGCGATTATGCTGCGGCATCCGGAAGGCCAGAGTATTGACACCCATTTTTAGAGTCCGGCCCCATTCTTTGCCCGATGTATCATCCCCTGTTCGCTGGATCTCTACGAGCCCAGCAGCCAAATGGCCAATGGTATTGCAACCAATCAGCAAGCTATCGCCAGCGGCACTACGAATGGTTCTGTAGAGATTAAGAATTATTTCCGCTGTTGTCAGGCTGCGATCCTGAAATTCTATGGCGTTAGTACCATATACATTCGTTCCCATCTCAAAACCCCATAACCCCGTGATATCAAAGGTACTGAAATCATGTTTGATTAAATCAAATCCCCACCCGCTAAGTCGCTGAATATCGCTCGTGACTTTTGCGGAAACTTCAGGATGCGTAGGGTCTAAAACCAAGCCAGCCTCGCTTCTTTTCGCAACCCAGTTATCCGCAACACGTTCGTGTGTCATGAGCGGACGAGTCCAAATACCAGGATGTGCGTCGCGTTTTTTTATCTCGGCGGCAAGGTCAGCCATATCACCAAAAAGAGCATTGCTCTGCCACGGACCTCCAGAAGAATCATTCTTGACCAGCTGCCAGCCGTCGTCAATTACGGAGTAGGGTCGAACCGTATTGTCTTGGGTGAGCGACTGCAACATATCCGTATCACGCAGAACGGTTTCGCGCGAATTACTGCCGTAGATATAGTACCAATCATTAAACCCGTAAACGGGTTCTGAAAGCGTCAAGGGATCATCACACATCATGCCGCAAAAGGATTCGCTCGCTTGATAAGGAGAACCCTCTTCGAAAAGCCCCGTGACAATTTCCGCCACAGCTAATTCCCGGGAGCCCAATTTCAGAGCGTGTACCCCATTGCGAAGATCGCAGATCAGGCGGACTTCCTCATTAACAACCAACCAATGACAAAAAGCATTTGGTCGTACTTTTACCCCACAACCAAAGCTTCGTTGGCCATCAAAGGCCATAAAATACCAGGGGAAAAAACGTTCACTCCCCAAACGACCCCAATGAAGATCGCCATAACCTCGCTCCCAGTGATCATTCAGAAAACGTGTTCCTTCTGGGAGCGAACTTTTCCAGGAAATCATCAGACGAACTGGATCCTCTTTGGGTGAGTTAAGAAACAGTTTATCCTGTTGAAAACGAAGAGAAATTGATCCTTTACCCCATTCGCCATCGCTACCGGCATCCAGCTTTGTCAGTCCTACATCTGATTCAAGTATTACAGATGCAGGAGTTTTTATTTGATTAGCAAATAACATTTTAAATTCCTTTTTTGCCTAAAACGTAAAGATACCCCAGTTACTGGGCTCCATCTTCAACTCAAAAACTTCGTCTGCGACAATACCCGTCTTCTTGTTATTCCAGTAGGTGCGAAGGACGGTATCCTGCCCTGCTTCATCACCGTGGGTGACACCAATATCGCCGCTGAGCTTCATGCCCAGCTTCGGGGTAAACCCAAGGCTTGCCAGTGGAATAGCCGCTTCTACAACGTAGCTGTCTTTTCGTTTTTCGTCGACCGTCACTTCGATCGTTGCGTCTTCAAGCACCTTGACGCTCTGCATTTCATGGCCGTCACGAATAACCCCAGAGTAGAAGGTGCGAGGATGCTTTTCTACGGCAACTCGACGGTAGACCACCGCCGTTGCTTTACCCTTTAGGTTTCCGATTGAGATACGCATATCGCCCAAGACGGAGTCCTTACGTTTGGGATCTGCTTTTGGATCGGTACCCAGTTGGAAGTCCACGGTATCCCCACGGGCATACATGAAGGCGGGATCGCTCGCACCGTTCACCCATGGCGTAGAGTCAATTATCTTCCAGCCAAGGTAAAGGTGAGTATCGTCATAGCTCATCGCCACCTCAGCACGGGAGGCAGGGGTCTGTTCGAATTGGAGCGGCTTGTTAACACCAAAGTCTTTACGGATATTTCCGGTGAAGGGAACGGTCTTCTTCATTAAGGTATAGTATCCTACGCCCACAGCGTCCTGCAGGAGGTTCTCGCGAATTTTTTCCGCTTTGGCCATGTCCTTATCCGTGACCTGAAGGCTTCCACCTTTTAAGGCTTTGACGCTATCCAGACCGACCACCTTCATGTTTATATACGCGGTCTTACCGGCTTGAAGATGAAGCTCACCCTTATCGGTCATAATCATAGAGCCGCCAAAATCCTCTGCCCCTGCTCCGGGAGGAACGGCATCAAGAATTGCTCCGGGGTTAGAGCTGTTGGGAAATTTTCTCTTTAAAGCACTAGACTCAAAAAGGCTGCTTAAATAGAAACCTTCGCCGGTGAGGATATGCCACTCCCCCTTGTCGGTACCGATGACAAAAAAGTTACCAATGGGGGCAGGCAGTTTACCGCTGCCGACGATGTCATAGGCCGCGCGAATCAGCCCCGTCTGCTTGGGCGGTGCGTTATGTCCACCGTGGACACCCACATAGGTATTGGGGTAACTCCACTTCTTTTTACCCGTATTAATATCATAACAGACAAAATCACTGTTATTTTTGCCGTAGTACCCATTGTAGATTACGAGTGAGTCATCATAGGATCCAGCACTATGCTGAGCCCCCATGCCACCACGCCGCTGAACATCTTCCGGAGCCGGCATCTTTGTCGCTTCGGCTAAATCATAAAGCGGTGCACCGCACTTCGTCCAGCCGGTGGGAGCAATGCGATAGACACCCCCATAAAAGGTAAGGCTCTGGGTCATGGGCATATACCAGCCGTTGATCCAACGGCTTAGGGGCTGCCGGGACTCCATCACTTCTTCAGGTTGCTCTTTCTGGTCGTCATTACTATCCGACCAGACTCGCGCACCAACAAGAACATCCAGCATCCTGTTATGGCTCCCCTGCACTTGGTCATAAAGTGGGGCGAGGACCGTGCGCAGTTTATAGATTCCTTCCCCCATACGCTGGTAGATATAGACAGGATCATTTCCGCCGCGCCACTTGCCAACGGCGACATAAAGTTTGCCGTCGGGGCTTTGGCCAAAGCGGCTATTGCCCATCTCACCCTTGGTATGGAAAACGCCGGTACAGACCGCTCGACCGGTTTCAGGATTAAGGCGCCATTCGCTGCCACTACCGACCATTACCATTGGGTCTTGTGGAGAAATCGATCCGCCGGTTGCTCCATAAGGGGTTGGTCCAAAAAATTCTTTGATGAACGCGCCATCCTTACTATTCCAGACCGAGAAACGCTTGGGTGTGTAATTTTTCTCAGCAACCCAAAGTTTGTCCTCAGCATCTAGCACTAATGCCTTAATAAAGCGCATACCATCTTTCTCCCAGGGTCCAAGAATGGGACGTCCGCCTTGCTTGCCCACAGTACGCAGAAGTTTGCCTTCTGCGGAGTAGACCTGGACCTGGTTATCTGGATCGAGCACACCTATGAAGAATTCCCCCTCATTGGAGATAGCCAGTCCACGAGCATTCTTCAGGTTGCTTATAACCATCTCTGTTTTGCCATCTTTTTTGATGCGCAAGAGTTCTTCCCCCTTGGAGAGGACATAGAGTGTGCCGTCTTTGGCCGCTTCGATATCTGCAGGTTTAGCTACGGTAATCGTATGGAGTTCTTCACCCGTATCTGCATCGAGAACACGAATTTCTTCACCCTGAGACAGATACAACTTACCGGCAGCATATTCCAGTCCTTGAAGATCTTTGCCAATCGTCAGTATCGCGGAATCTTTTCCCTTCCAGTAACTATATTGACCCTTCTTAGTATCGAGACGGTAGAGTAAATCTCCATAGGCAGAGTGGATATAGACAATCTCTTTTCCGACAGCCAGATTGACGGCTCCGCCAAAACCACCTTCTTTATGACGCCACTTCACTTTGCCATCGAGACTGGTCACAACCAAAGCTTTACCTGCTTCAGCTCCGGACCATCCCAAATACATCTGCTTGCCGTCGGTGGCCACTGCACTTGGTGCGCCATGGTCACCACCCCAGTTTCCTTGAGGGACATTAAAAGGGGCGTTGCCACCATTATCGGCCCAGCCGACCATGCGTAATCCCAGACCAGTGTGGTAGATCGCTTCCCAGGAATAAGCTCCGGCACTAACCACCTCGCCAGGTTTGAAGTGATTCATGTTGGTCAGTCCATCCCAGAGAGTTTCTTGCTTTCCCGCAGTCAGAAAGTCAGCGCTGAGAAGTTGGCGTACCACTTCTCCTTGACTGTTCTTTATATTTAATGAAACAAACCCATCTTCTGGCATCTCAAAATTAATCTTGGCAAAACCTTCCCGCTTTTTCTCTTCGTAGAGCCCTTTCCAATTGACCACTGGTTTGCCATCTTTCATGGCTACGTCAAATTCACGACGGTCTGCAAGACGCAGTTTCTGAGGAGTCACATAGCCCTTTTCCTGAAAGGTGCCGAAGCCCCAGGATGGATATGCCCTAAAGGTAAAGACCCTGTCAGGGGTTACACCGGGGGCGAAAATATCCTTCATACTGATGCGGAAGTTGGCGCTAGTATTGAAATTTGGCTCAACCGAGAATTTGATCTGACCTCCGGGCTTTGGCACGATACCGCCTTCGACCAACATCTTCCACGGCAGAACCATCTCCTGAACATACCCCTTCCCATCCGCATTCTCCTCAAAGGCTATAAGCGCCCCCTTTCCGATTGCTTCTTTTAAGCTTTCACCGCCACCGAAGGGGAAGTTAATATCAATAGCACTCTTACCATTGCGATCGCGCCAACCGTTGGCCCAACACATGGCCGGATGCGTTTTACCATCTTTTTTCGATCTCCGCATAGGGTCGGGCATAATCCGCATCTGCAAACTATCTCCACCCCATGGTGCATCTCCTCCGGCCAAACCGGGATTACTCATCGGTGTTTCATCAATCCAGCGCGCCAGCACATAGAAATTATCTTCGTCATACATCGTATGAATCCAAACCGCCATTTTGGTTCGCAGGTTTTCTACATCCATACAAACAAAGACACCGCCAGAGAGATCCCAGTCGTTAAATTGTCCATCGATAACCACGTCCCCTGGCTTTGGCACTATCTGGATATTCAAGTTTTCCGTTTCAGTCGCCTGGACCGGAAAGGAGGTGACACCGCATACCACTACTGCGAATATCGCAACAAAAATTTGTGTTCGCTTTCTCATATATTTTTCCTTTATGTGTGTTTTTATTGTTTAAAGGTTTGTTGGCTTCTGGAGTCAGAAGCAGATTGAATTAATAACCAATTCGCCAAAAGGTATTGCTCTCTTTATCTGTAGTAAACCGTAGATTGTGCATGGGATCACCTGGCCAGCCATTCTCGAGAATGAAACAGGCGGGGTCGTTTTGCTCTTCGCTGAAACCATCAGTGATGAATGCCATCACCGAGAATTCTTTGAAGGGCTTTGGTGATGTGATAATAAGTTCGATATCCTTGTCGGTTTCCATGATCGATATCCTGTCGCTTAAATTTTCCGGATAGCAGCGAAATCCCGCTCCTGTTGTTTGACGGAACACGACAATTTTAATAACCCCATCGGGAACGCTATCAATATCCGCAGTGGGTCTACCCGTTTCTTTTAGTGATCGCAAATCCAGAAAAAAATCAATGGCGTCACACTTCTGGGCTCCGGCCCGGGCAAGAACATCCACCGGTGCATTCACCGTCTTACCAACCCTAGAGGTCGTGGTTTCTTTGGCAAAGACAGGCGTGGGATCGTCCCAGGTGAAATTGAGGCAGATCGTCTGGTTATCCGCAGATATTTTCAACGCTTTCACCGGTGGTGTGATGCTCTCCGGCTCCTCTTTCCCTAGGTATCCTTTTTGGTGTTGGGATAAATGAAAGTCTTTTTCGGAAAATGTGGCTGGACCTTCGGCCAGAGACGTCTGTGGGGCGGTAAATATAATCGTATCACGGCACCATGATTCCGTCCCGGTTGTAAAGCGTACGAAAAGCGGGCTGACCGTATTCACGTCGGGCAGGACAATGGGAATTTCGACTATTTCGCTGCTCAGGGGAGGAAGAGAAAAAGCCACCTTGGTCGGGCTGGAAAAAGAGGTAAGCAATGTAACCGAGCCCTTTTTTTCTGAACGGGATACGTTTTGGATACGCACCTTGGCACGAATCGGTTGTCCGGGCTCGGTAACCGATACGTCATCAAGAATTTCAATCTGTAGATCCGAGGAAGAGGCAGTGGATAGTTCAGGTCTGGTCCCGCTGGAAAGTTCCAAACCGACGCCCAAGGCGTTGATTAAGGACGAGCTCAACGAGGCATTTCCCGGGCTATTGGGATGCACCACATCAGGGGAAAATTCATAGTAAGGGTTCTTCGACCAAGCGGTGGATAGGTTGCGTTTATAAAAACCGTACCCATCGATGACGGGAATATTATGCAGAGTGGCATACTCCTGCTGGGCATTGAGGAGTGCATCTAATGCGGTATTTACCCCAGATAGCCAGAGATCATTGGACAGATTATGCGAGAAGGGAGACTGCTTGATGAGAATCAATGGGAGATCTTTTGACACACAGAAATCCTGCATCTTCTTTAAATTATCTACGAAGGCAACCGACTTCTTATCAACATCTTCATTCCGCCACTGGGTGTCATTGACACCGAACATCATGAAGACCATCGTGGGGTTGTTTTTGCTAAGATACTCCTTCAAAAGCGGAACGGCGGCATCGGCGCGCTTGCCGCCACTGCCATGGTTTACGACTCTGATTCCCGCGTCGGGATAGGCCTGTTGGACAACGCCATCAAGCATGCGCACATACTCCCCCATCTCCGTCAGGGAGTCACCAATAACTACCATATGATCTCCGGAGCGAAGAAATGATTTCGCCGGAGCCGCAAATAAAGAGGTCATACTAAAGAAGCAGACTAGTAAGCATAAGCTTATTGCTTTCATACGAAATCCTTTTTTCTTTTATTGCTATAAAATCTTATTCAAACACCAACTCGCCCCAGGCTTGGGGCGTGAACCAGGACTCCTGCGGCAGGTCGCTTACTAGGTTGGTGTTCTTGTTGGACCAGTAGGTCCGGGCTGCGTTGAGCATGCCCGTGGGGTCCGAAGAGATAAAGCCAAGATCCCCTCGGAGCGTCATCCCTTTCGTCGGCACCAAGCCAATGGTGCTTAAGGGAATCGCAGCCTCGACGACATAACGATTGCCTTGTTTTTCGACCTTGATCTGTGCCTCCGTCATCACTTCGACACGGTCATGCTTCTTGGTCATTACCGGTGACTGGTAGAGTACCTTTTTGTCCTCAGATGCAGACGGATCAATTGGCATCGTCAGCACGGTCGCCGTTTTCCCGTTGAGTTGTGAGATGAGGATTCTCACGTCACCCGCTGCCGGCTTCGCGCGCTTGGCATCTTTCCCCAGTTTAGGGTCAACGTTCAGGAACAGGTCAACCGAGTCACCAGTCTTGAAGAGCCGCGTAAAGTCCTTGCCACCATTCAGCCACGGTGACGAGTCATCGACAGTGTAGAGTAGATAGAGATTCTTATCGTCATAAGCCATCTTGGCGCTGCCGCGATAGGGGGCGCCCTTGCGCTCCAACTTCATCTCGGGAATGTCCTGCCACTCCGTTGACTTGCCATCTAATTTGAAATCGGCCGCGAGCTTTTTAACCTGGTAGTTCTTGGGTGTTGCGGCTTTTGTCATACGGGAGATATTATCCGCATCCGCCTTGACGAGATCCTGCGCTGCCACTTGGACAGGTTTTGACACCGTGAATTTTTTGATCGTCTCGAAGCCCTTTATTTCAAGGATCGTACCCGCAGGGCCGGTGATTCCAGTGACGGTGCGAATTTTGCCGTCATCCTGTTTACCAAACCAACCGTTGAAAGATTCCGGCCCCAATGAGAAGGTCTCAATAGGCATGCCGTACAGCTCGGCTTCCGTGTCAGGCAGTACCTGTCCCGGGAGCCTGAAGTCTTGAAACATCGAGCTGATGAAGAGTCCATCTGTGGTCATGTAGAAGTCCTGACCGAGGTTGCCGCGCATCCCGAAGACCGAGCCGACCTGATCGTTGATCTTGGCAGTTCCAGTGATCTTTAGGGGGCCCATAATCACACCCGGTTTTGGCATAGTCGCGTGGTGCGAACCGTGTACGCCAGGGTAGGGATTGGGATAGTGCCACTTGAGTTTACCCGTGACCGTATCGACGGCCGAGACGTAGGCGCCAGGACGTCCCCAACTCAGGAAGAGAAAGTTCTCATTGTCTAGCGGCACCATATCACCATGGCGGACATTATCGGAGACCTTGCTGATGCTTTTGCCGCTATAGATAGGGGCACCATCATCACTGAAACCAACGGGAGTATAGCGATGAATACCTTCCTTTGCTTTACTTGAATAGAAAACGAAATCCTTACTCATCCTCTCGCCCCATCCACTGCGTGTGGGAATGGATAGTTCACCAGCCTGTTTATCCGTACCAGGTTTGGTTGCCTTAAAAACGTCGCACTCGGCACGCTGGAGCTTACCGTCCTGGTTGGTGTCGTTCCAGATCACTGCATCATAAGCGTTCAGACCTGCGAGTTCGCCGCTAGGAGGGGTGGTAACCTGACCATGGTGCGCAAACTCGCCGCTCGCCCAGCCGGCTGTGGTGATTGCCGATACTGGCTGCCACGTACCCGCTCGTTCCATATAGATAATGTAGCCCTGGTAGTCACGATAACCGGGGACAAAGAGGTACTCATGCGTAACACCCTGCACCTTGGCGCTAAAGCGCTGCGGATGGGCATGGGATTTGGTAGGTACAGGAAAACTCTCGCCAGCCTCAATATCGGGTACCCAGAGAATACTTTTGACCTTCCACTCCTTGGTTTTGCGATCAAGTTTGAGTTCAATCGGTCCCACATAAGCGAGGGTTGAATTATCGTCATGCAGATAGCACCCCGTGCCGGCATACCCAGCGTTACCCAGGTACTCCCTGACGAGCTGGCCAGAGCTAGGGTTCCAGACCGAAATCCGGCGCGGAAGGTCGGTGTTCTCCACTACCCATACTTGGCCCTTAGCATCGGTTGCGACGGAACTCATGGAATTCATGGCCGCAGGGTTGAAGTCCCCACGTATAGGTCTGCCGCCCTTAACGCCGCAGGTATAGACAAGATTACCATTTGCATTGTAGGCCTTAAGTTGTTGGTCGGGTCCCATATCGGTAACGAGTATATTATCATCTTTGTCGAAGATGATGGCCGAGGCCTTAACTAGACTGGGGGTTTTGACGGCGGTGAATTCACCTGTCTGAGTGTCGATGGAGACGATCGTACCGTGGTGAATTCCAAAGACCTTACCACCTGAATTAAACGCGATCCCCGTGACGACCGGAATTTTCACTTTACTAATAAGCTGAGCCGTTTCTTTATTCACGAGGGCCAACATGCCCATCGCTCCTGTGTCCACTTTTTTATCAACAAGGTCACCCTTGCTAAGTTCATCGATCGCTATCTCGTTGAGAGCTAGAGCAAGTGTAGTTCCATGCACCGCTATACCCGTCACATTGCCAGCGTTGGGATCCTGAACAGCGTCCTTAATGGGGTACTCGAGTTTGAGTTCTTTGCCGTTAAGGATGAAGGGTTTGTATGAACCGTTTTTTGCATCCATGCGCATCACGAAATTTTCTTTAATATGCCAGCCGCTGGGAATGGCGTAGACATACTTTTCATCAGCGGCCAACTGCACGGCTCCGCGTTTTTCGCTCCACTTCTTAAGACCATCAGGACCCACGCCAATGAGTCCACTGCCGCCCTCGGCAAAGCCCCAGGAAAGAATCATCCAGTCACCGGCCTTGGCGACGCGTACAGGTGGGCTGTGGTCAGATCCCCAGCCACCATTGCCCTTGGCATTGCCCCAGAGAGGCTTGCCTGGATTATAATAGGTCATGTCATATTCGGCACCGAGGCCGCGGTGGGAGAGTCCGATCGCCGAATAGCTCCCGGGCTCAACCAATTTGCCCCAGTCGTCAAGCCCATCCCACATCACTTCAACGATGCGTGTGTCACCCTTGACTTCCACGCTATAGTCTTCGGGCAGACAATCTGCAGCAAGATTGCGGATGCGCTGGCCGTCGGCATCATTAAGCGCAATAGTGAAGCGGGCCGCGGCTTTGGGAATCTCCGCACGTACGGGGATGGTACCAGCAATCTTGCTATCTTCACTGACATACTCACGCAAGGGAATATTACCCTTGGCCAGTAGCTTGATGTCGCCCCAAGAGTTGATGGCGCTCCAGAAGAATTCACGACTGGTCTGACCGGGTTGCATGTTGTCCGCGTAACGGTGAACCGGGGCAAGCTTGCCGCCGGTGGGGTCGCCCCAAAGAAATTCGAAGCCAATGCGAAAATTCTGCTCGGGCTTTATTTCAGGCAGGTCTGTATAGATTAGAGACCAGGGGATACGAATTTCCTGAACATATCCTTTTTTATCGTCATCCATCTTGTAGGCCATAGCAATACCGTCGCCGAGATCGGTTCCGCCAGGCTTACCGGTATGAATCGTCGTCACCATGCCCTTTCTGGCATCCTTAGGATCATTCCAGGTTTTCTGATGCAATACCGGTTGTTTACCCTCCGTAAAATACCAGGTGGTAATCCAAGACGTTTTGTCTTGAGAGTTAATACGCATCTGGATGGAGTCAGACTTCCAACCGCTTTCCGAATTGAAGGCCGGGTTGACCAGACTGAACATCGGGGTGCTGTCTTTCCACTTGGCCGCAATGTAAACAGCCTCGCTGTCCCACATTGCCGAGCATTCTACCGAGAAACGGGTGCGAACCCCCTTATCAGCAAATACCCAGATACGGCCGGACAGATCCCAGTCCGAAAGATCGCCGTCAATTTTAACTTCGCCAATGGTAGGAAGCGCACTCATCCCCTCATTTTGACTCTGATTGCCAATCATATTTTGAGATTCGGCACACACGGTTCCTACGACACCGGTCAGTAGGAGAGTAAACATCATCCTTTTCATCATTAGCTTCATCGTTTGTTGCCTTAGTGTTCTTTAGATTGTGTCAAAACTTTCGTCAAAAATTCTCTGGGGATCGCGACAGACCCCAAGCCGGACCAGCCGCAGAAGTCGGGGCCAGACCAGTGGCCGGCCGCAGCTTTTTCTGGGGCGATATTTTCCCAGATGGTGCCGCTCTCCAGCAGTAAATCATAAACCGCCTGCACATACTTTTCCGCAAGATTACGGGCCAGATTCGTCTTGCCGACTACCTGAAGTCCTTTCAGCACCATGTACGTGGTGGGGGCCCAACTACTGCCACGCCAGTATTCGCCGACGGGATTATAGTCCGGATCATCTGCCGCGAGACTTGGTACAGGTACCGGGCGACCGAACTTTTTGGGATCACTAAGATGGCTACAGAAGCGATCGACCTTCTCTGCAGGGACGATGCCGGCAATCAGACACCAGTAGGCGCCGATATGAAACCGATCAACCTGTTTGCCAAAGCCGAGATCAAAATAGAAACTATCTTCCTCGGACCAGCAGGTTTCGTTAAGGGTCGCGGCCAGTTCGTCGTACTCTTTTTGGAAATCACAACCATCCGCTTCGAGACCAAGCAGTTCAGCCATCTGCATAAGCATACGCGCATCGAGCGCCATCTGGGCGGAGAGATCGATAAACCGTCCTTGTTTATTCCACTTCTCTTCAATGGACCCGCGAATTCCCCCGCAATACCAGTCACGGGCAGCATCGGTGTAGATATCTTTTGGATCCAATTGAATGAAATCCCCTTCCCCCTTAAAGTCACGAGGCCAGCGCGGCAAATTATCCATGCCGCAGCCTAGATGATTCCCCATGTAAAGACCATCCTCCATCTTGAAGGTCTTTTCGCAGTAGCGGTGAAACGCCTTTAGATGCGGATACACCCTAGCAAGTCGTTTTCGATCTCCGCAGAGTTCGTACAGATCCCACTCGACCCAGGATAGAATAGGCGGCGCAAAAGAGCTGGGATGATACTTTGGGAACTCCGGTATGCCATCGGCGGTATACTGGCGATAGATAAACCCATCCTCCTGCTGCAGGCGGTAGAGATTATCCAAGGACGTATGGACCGGTAACTCATCCATATAATACTTCGCCCACATACAGGTGAACGCCGTATCCCACAGAAAAATCCCATCATAATGGCCGCCAGTACCCAGACGCGGGCATTGGATGATGTCTTTGAAGCCCACGTGGCAAAGCTTCTTCCTGGCTATGGCCATGGTGTCGCGTTCCAGCTTTTCAAAGTCGAGTGAGTTCATCTATTCCTTTTTAGCAGCCAATTATAGCAAGTGTTGGCCAGGGTTTCCCCTTCAGTCAAAAGGTGGTTGGGAACCACTCGACCCTGAATGTAAAAGTATTTGGTGATTAGGAGCGGACTCTCAATCCCTGCCAAAAAGGAAATCTATCCTTTTTCCGCAGTCCCAGGAGTGCAACACAAGCACCCAGACCAACGAGGAGCAGGGAGGATGGCTCGGGAATGGTGGTGAAGATGATCAGGTCTTCATTGTCGGGTCCCGCATTGGCCAACAGCTTCACGAAGTAGGTGGAATCAAAGGTGGTGCCGACGCCGGGCTGGAACACAAAGCTGTTGGCGTCAAAATTTGCCGTGAAATCATCAGAACCGTTAGCTATTTCAAACAATACGAATTCTCGGAATTGGGTAATCCCGCCCCCACCAAAAGCATTCACCTCAATGGTGGGACTGGATCCCAAATCGAGACTGTTCACCGTAAGTAGATCGGATTGATCAAAGCTTTTATACGCCCCGGTGGAATAATCAATGGAGCTGTTGTCATAGCTACTGTCGTCGAGGGTATACTGATAAATTCCGGTATCCCCAAAGGTCAAATCATCCAAGGTGGCAGAGGTAATCGCGCTGCCGCCAGACACCACATCGGCAAGGGATAGATTCCCCTCCAAGGTGACGGCTCCATTGACGGTCCCGCTATTTTTCAAGGTCTGGCTTCCCGCCACCGTGAATCCCGCAGTCATACCCGTGACATCTAGGGTCGCCCCAGCATCCACGGAGATGGTTGGAGAGCTGGAGATGATATTCTCACTAGTGGGATGAACCAGCGCTAAGGTCCCCGCTTCCACCGTAGTGGAACCGGTGTAGGTGTGGGTGCCTCCGGGTTCGTAGGAAGAACGTCCCGTGTCATAAGGGCCCGACAAGGTGACGGTGTCGCCGGTGGTCTTGACCAGGTTGCCGCTTCCCGTTAGTTCTGCGCTTACCGATCCCTTTTTTAACGTAAAGGTGCCGGCATCAATGTAGTCTGAGCCACCACCATACCACCGCTCAATAGAACCATCCGTAAGTACCAGCTCACCAATACTGATGTTACCGCCATCCCACATTTTAAGTTTTTTTCCGCCAACTACGTCCACAATCAGGTCGTCCGCCAGTTCAACCGTAGTCCTTAACGCAACCTCCCCTGCAATGGTGAACGTTCCCTCAATCCCAGATGAATCGCTGGTTAGAGTAAAACGACCATTGCCGGTCTTCGTCAATCCATTAGGCGCTGTGATCTCACCCGAAAAGTTCATACTTCCAGTGATTTGATTAATGATAGCCACCCCTCCTCCGTTGAAGACGGCGTTCGGTTGGAACGAATATTGGACATTATTAGGCAACAAGGTCAGCAGGTCACTGTTGATAGTGATGCTGTCAAACGCGCCATCGTTGGAGAGGCTCTTACCGTTAGCGGTCGGGCTGACCGTCAGATTGTCGACATGGTTGTCCGCACCCAGAGTTGCGGAACCCAGCAGGTTGGCGTCACCGGATCCGCTGGTATCCGTCCAGGTTGCACCGTCGGCGATGTCGGCGGCTAAAGTCCGGGTTGCCGAGGCAACGGCCAGACAGAGGCAAATGGCTAGGATGTTGTTACACCCATAAACTATACGATATTTCATATTTTCGGCTCCAATCACGAGTTATGTAGAAAATTGTTTTAGTAAAACTTAATCATTTTTATAATATATTTAAAAGGATCGTGTCAATGGGGAAACCATTAAAAAATGGCCATTCAAAAAAAATACGGGAACTTGTTAAACTGAAGTCTCGCTCCAGGGATCTATCATACGGACCTGTTACCCCGACCACACAACCATACTCCCAGAAAACCGGAGATCACTTCATTTCCGCATGAAAAGCCGCCAATGCTGGAGAAAATCCAGACATTCCCCCTTTTAAAAATTCATTCGAAGAAAGCTAACGTTACCATTGACGGGTTGCGTTTTCGAAGGTGAAGGATACTTACCTGGTCCTGAGCTTAACTCGGGGCACGAAGAATGAAATTGAGCCGGGCTGGAAACGGCGAGCCCCTGAACTCACCCCAATATGCCGAACCCCTGCCGATATATTTCCGGTAGGGCCGCAACTATGGCATACCGGAAGGAGATGCCGCACAATGGGGTATCTTCCGGGGCTTGCGGCATTCCTTACATCTTGCCGGCCTCCGTGTCCCTCACTTCATCGGTCATGCCTCCCTCCTCTCCGTGTCCAATTTCTTAGTTTTCCTTTAAAGGAAATTTGATTTATAGGTAAAAAGTGCCAAAGCAATTTTCTGCGGGATCAGGAAGTCTGAACTTGGGGATATAGTATCTTTTCATCCACAGCTTCGCGTCCTGATCGCACCCAATTAAATGACCGATAGGAAACCAAATATTGTACTGATCCTGACCGACGACCACCGTTTCGACACCAGCGGAGCCTTGGACAATCCTAACATTCAAACACCCGATATAGACGAACTAGTACGCCGCGGGAGGGCCTTCACGCAGGCCGGCATATGCTTCCTGGAGCAATATACGGCGACCGATCCATACTTGCTCTACCTTTCTTTACTCGCGCGCCCCCCACGACCCGCGCAGCATGCCCCGGGAATTACCCTGCGCCGCCAAAAACGACGAAAGGATAAAACCTGCCCCTTTTATGCCATTCGCGCCGGGGGAGCCTATTTCAACCATGATCACTCCCACCCGCATACCGGGTGCGGTATTGGGTGGGAGTGATGTTGAATCGGTTCCGGAAGAGGCGGCTGAAGTAATACGGATTATCGATTCCTACTTGTTCGGCTATGCGGGCCGTTGACTCCTGGTTGAGGCGAAGAAGATCGCAGGCCGCATCGAGACGCTTTCGGATCAGGTACCGGATCGGGGATTCCCCTACCCACTTCACGAAGAGCTGACGTAGATAATCGGGACCGATTCCCACATCCGAAGCAATCCCTGAAATGGTGAGGGATTCAGCGAAGCGGGTGTCGATGATCCTGCGGACCGCCGTAACAGCGTAAGGTGCCGTGGGAATCTGGTCGTCTTGGGATGCAAGCTGCCGGGTCAATTCCAGCACCAGGCACCCGCTGAGTAAATTCAATCGTTCCTGCCGCCAGTCGTCCTGACGAGTCAATTCCAGCCGTAGCCGTTCCAACGTCGCCAAGGTTGGGGAATCCGCCCGCCACACCCCGGGCCTTAGGACATCCGCGCCACCGCCATTTACCCCCACACACCGTTGATAACCGCCAACATCGCAAGCATCCCCATGTTCTGTGCCGGGTTGATAGATGCCGATATCTCCGTCGCCGTACGGCAACCGTTCTCCACCCTGCAGCAGCCAACCCGTACAATTCTGGTACCAGATTATCTCCGTGCAGGCATGGGAATGCATATAACAACACTGCCCGTCCGCCATGGACAGTTCCGCTGCGAACAGACAGGTCGCCGGTGTGGTCATTAACTCGGATTTGTGCAAGTTGTTTTCTCCATTTCGTGCATTGGGATTTGAAAATATCACTCGTATAGTAATCAAATACCCCGAAATATGCAATAAACAGGATACACAAAATGACCCGAACCCTACGCGCCATCACTTATACCGACCTCAATCAAATCGCCGTAAAAGAATACGAACTTGGTGAAATGAGTCCTACGGACATTTTGGTCGAAACTCGCTACACCATGGTGTCCACGGGCACCGAACTTCGGATTCTGGCCGGTCATTACGGTGCGGCAAAAAACTATCCGCTGGTTCCCGGATATTCCTCTGTGGGAACTGTGATCGAGGTGGGGGCAGAGGTAAAAGGCTTCCGGGTTGGAGACAACGTGTCCTGCCGGAACCCAAAGTGGACGGTAAAGGGAGTGAATTCCATGTGGGGGGGGCAGTCGAGTCTGCAGGTACAAGCCACTAGCGGAGAGGACCGCCCGATCTTGCTCCCGTACGATGCCGACCTTCTGGACTATGTGGCGGTGGAGATCTCCGCCATCAGCCTGCGCGGGGTCACTGCCGCGGCACCAAAACCTGGTGAAACCGCAGTGATCCTCGGTCAGGGTTTGATTGGTACTCTGTCAGCCGCCTGGTTCGCGGCCGCTGGATGCCGGGTCATCGTGACCGACCTCGAGAATAGCCGCCTCCAACGGGCTGCCGCGCGGTCCTATGCCACAGTCAATGTGGGCGATGCAGACGCCGAAGCACAAATCCAGACGCTTTGTAACGGAGGGGCTGATATTGTGGTCGAATGCTCCGGCAGCGCAAAAGGTGCAGAGATGGCCTATCGCCTTGTTCGCCGGAAACCCCAGAACTACAGCAACGACTACAAGGTCGAACCCATTCAGTTCTACCACGGGGATTGGCCACGATTGGTGATGCAGGCTAACTATCTGGATGAGGTCACAATCAATCCTTTCACCTTCGTCGCCGGCGAGGGCGTCACCATCCTCATGCCCAGCGATCGTGGAGTAGAAGACCGTCAGATGGCCGCCGAGCAATTCCGCCGGGGTGTCATAAAATCCGCAGACTTCGTCCAAACCATCTCGTCGGTAGCAGACGCTCCCGCCGCCTATGCCGCCCTCCGCGACGACAAGAAAAGCAACTTCTCCCTCGTGTTCGACTGGAGCCAGGCATGAACACCGTCTTACGCTGTGCCATTATCGGGTGTGGTCCCAACACTCCCGGTAAGGAGGGAGCCTGACCCTCGGCATTGAGGATATCGAAACCGGCCATGTGATCGGCTGGCAACCAACCACCGCTCACACCGCTAAAGCTGAGACGCACCAGACCACGGTCGGGGGGCTCGGATTGGCTCTCGGCCCTTAGTAGGCGCGGCCCAGTGAGAGTGTTAGGCGTCGTCGTCATAGCGAGAGCATGACGGGCTAAGCGGCCTCCCAAGCGTTTAAGCCCATTGGCGTTGATGTGTATGCAGTCCACTAGGGGTAAGTCAATGGCGCTGGTCACTGCAGTGTAAGGGATTCTAGTTGGGAGGTCATATTGCACCTGTTGGATCTGATTCCAAGCTCTGTTACGAGTTGGATCTCCAGGTATAAAAAAGGCAACTTGGATGCACTAAAGAATAAACCAGGTCGTGGCACAAAAACTAAGCTTCCATTTCAAATATGGCAATGGATTAGAGATCGTGATCTCGCAAATTGTTGCGTCAAAGATTATGACAACCTACTAAGGTCTGCTGCTGATGCATAGATTAATTTTTCTAGTTCAATAGACAGAGTTAAAAGTTTGTGTTCAAGGAAATGGGCATTATCTGGAACTTAATTTCTGGGATTGGTATTACTCATGAATGAGTATTATTGATTTTTAGAATTCAAAACTTTTTGAATAGCCATAGCCGCAGGTTTCATATTTCCATCAAAATCCAAAATAGAAGTGTTCGATAAACAGGGGTAGGAGTCATGTCCCATCCATAAAATCATTCCACCGATTTTTGGGAACCTTGTTAAACCGGACTTCAAGCCCATCTCTAATGCTCTTGATTGAAAGTTCTGACTCCATTCGACATACTCTTTGACGTTACCTGCTTTTCTACCGTGCTCAGTTTCAAAAAGTTCATCTCTCAACCACGTGAAGGACTTTCTCCACAGGGGGTTCTTGATATCTATGGGTAAAAGTTCGTCCACATCGTAGTATTTTTCAATCAGCTCCATGCCACTGGCACCAGGTGCTCCATATTCGGATCTAAACAGTGCGTCGTCGCGGTCCCAATACGCTTTGGCTCCATCCCAGCTGTCAGCAGGACGATCCCATGGTCCATGGACATCCCAGTGTATTCCTTTGCCAAAATCCTTTTCATCGGCAATAAAAATGGGGCCCTGGGAGGAAGTGGCATTGTATCTGACCCCAGGGTCGTACTCGCGAACACAATCACCTAAGGCTTTTAACATAGGGTGCTTTTCATCTAAAGGAAGCCCAATGCCCGATTCTCCATCTTCGCGAACTTGCAATTCATTGCCACCACACCACATCAGTAAAGAGGCATGGTGCCTTCTTTTTTCGATGTAATTTTTGGCTATAACCCTATAGGCTTCTATGGTTGGTTCGTCGCTAGGCGGGGTATTGCAGGAACCAGAAGAAGACAAGGGGAACTCCTGCCAGACCAATAATCCCAGCTCGTCACAGAGTTGATAGAATATTTCCTTTTCTAAAAAGGCTCCACCCCAAACCCGCAGGACATTGCAGCCAATGTCACGGTAAGTTTCCAGACGTTTTCTATAATCTTCTGTGCTCACATCAGCATAGTAGGGACGGATAGGCGTCCAATCCACTCCCGCTAAAAAGATGGACGTTCCGTTCAACGAACACAGCCAAGGGTCAGCGGCAGCAGGAGCACCCTCACATGCTTTCCATTCTATGTTCTTGAACCCTATTTTTTCTTCCCTCACCTCTACGATGAACCCTTCTTTATTGATCCACTCGCATTTAAGATCGTATAAGGGTGATTCACCCTGTCCATTGCAGGACCAGGCCTTAATTTTTAGGTCACCGACTTGCACCCCTTTTACGATCTCGCTGCCTTTAAAAACATGATCGTAAACTCCATTGATGGTCACCTTTAACTGGTCATCTGCGGGAATATTAGCTTTGAGTTTTAGTTCACCTCTTTTTGAGACTAGGTCAAGATTTGCCTTTATGGTGAGTTCATCTAATTCAATTGAGCGATCACTATCTAAATAAACCTTATCCCATATACCAATCTGAACGTTTCTAGGCATCCAGTCCCAAGCGTAATTGAATCTGACCTTTAGATCTCGAATTTCTGAAGAACGATGGGGAGAACCATTGTACCTCGGTAGATCATTGAAAATGATCTCTAAACGGTTGGTCTCCAAGACGTCAACCTGACTCAAATCAAATCGATGGGTGATGTATCCATTGGCGAAACGCCCAACCTCTACGGAGTTCAGCATCACCAAACCATAGCCATCTAAGCCTAAACAATTCAAAGCACAGTTTTTGCCTTTAAAATGTAGTGCAGGCAGGTCTACTCCATAAATCCAATCTCGATGTTCCACCCATTCGCATGCTTTTGATTGATCATTTATTCTCCAATCAGGGATTTTTCCAGCATTAAAAAGGGATTGCTGCACAGAACTGGGTACCTTTGCTTCAATGGGTTCAAATTCTGATACCGAAGGCATGTCTTGTTCAAAGACGCGCTCTAAGGCCCATGACGTGGGGGTATACCCAGTTAGGCTCCAATTAAATGTGGATAGATCTGTTCGTGTAGACATGTTTTTATTTTCCAAAGTTTTGTTTTTATGGAGCCCATTCATTTTTAATACTATATCGTTTCAAGATCACGTTCATGTGATCGAGATTGACGTCCCTATTTTTCTGGCGAAAGGAACTAGACCGACTGTTGGCGAGAAGGGAAACGTCACCCGTGAGCGGTAAAATAGTGAAATGGCCGTAATCTGAAATCCTAGTCAAAGGTTGATGAGTAGCGCGTATGCTCTCAATCTTCCTATCTCCATAGCGGTAGACCCACGAACCGTGTTCAGGCTCTTCTTTCGATTGGATGGTCCAATGCATCATTCCCCAAGATATGGTGACCAAAGGAGAGGTTTTGCCATTGGAAATCTCACGGGGAGAGTCCGTGCCCTGAAGAGGGTTGGCTAAAGAAACGTTGTTCATTTTATTGTATCACTTATTAATTCATATTAATGGAACATAAAAATCTAAAAGTCAATACTTCTTATCCTATATATTAAAAATGAAATTATTTGAGAATCAGGTGGGTAGTGGTGCATCACGTTAAAGATCAGTGCTGGAGGAGCTATTTTTAGCAAATTGGTTCAAAGTGGGCTGACTACGGGATGCCGTCGAAGCTTGAGACGACCGGTGAATGCTAGTCCAGACGGAGCTTCATTAAATAACTGTGTTTCTTTTTATTGGGCTACTCGTTCTTGCCAACGGGTCGGCAATACTGCAGGCGCACAGAGGTTGATCGGCTTCATCGGTTACATTGCAGTAGGTATTCAGCCCTATACCGTAGACCACTTTGTCGCCGGATTGTAGGGGAATATTCAGGCGAACCCAAATAACCGTGGGGTCCTCCAAGTCGCGAAAGGCATTGATGACACGGTTGATTGGGTGAGCCTGACCCTCGGCAGTGAGGATATCGAAACCGGCCATGTGATCGGCTGGCAACCAACCACCGCTCACACCGCTAAAGCTGAGACGCACCAGACCACGGTCGGGGGGCTCGGCTTGGCTCTCGGCTCTTAGTAGGCGCGGCCCGCTGAGAGCGTTAGGTGTGGTCGTCATAGCTAAAGCAAGGCGGGCCAAGCGGCCCCCCAAGCGTTTAAGCCCATTGGCGTTGATGTGTATGCAGTCCACTAGGGGTAAGTCAATGGCGCTGGTCACTGCCGTGTAGGGGAGTCTAGTTGGGAGGTCATATTGTACCTGTTGGATCTGATTCCAAGCGCTGGGGTCGGGAGAGTCGAGGGTTGTCCGAGAGATCTGCACGATCAAGACGGGGAAGGTGGGGTCTCCTATATCGTCGCGCAAGCGCTTGATCCACTGTTCGAAACGAGGTCCGTAGGATGCACCGGTCTCCGAGTTCCAAGCATCGGACTCGCCCTGATACCAAAGAAGGCCACGAGGGGTGCCTCCCGACCTCTTGATGCGTTCAAACATAGCACCATAGAGACTACGGCCGCCTTCAGATTTCTTATCGGGGGACCACTGCTCTAGGCTGGTGCCGCCATGGGCACAGGGTAATAAGCCAATAGGGCGATTTAAGACCTTGGACATGGCTTGACCGAAAGCCAGACCCAATCCCGTGCCGTATTGACGTTCGGCGGCTGTAGACATCGCCAATTCTTTATCACTTAGATGCTTGCTCTCTTCTGCGAGATCAGCTCGACAAAGATCCTGATGAACTGGGGTGAAGCTTTCCCAAAATCGGTGCAGAGGCTCGGTAGCGATCTCCCAGTTACCAGCACTGCTAAAGCAAAAGACCTCATCGTTTGGGGCGAGCGCTTGACTAAGCTCCCCTACCCCTTCCATATTGGATTGCCCCGCAAGAATCCAGAGATCTATCTCTTTTGCTTTCTTGTTCATAGATTTCCTTTATTCGAAATTAATCCGATCTCCGTCTCGATGACTTCTTGATACAGCCCTCTGCGGATACTCGATTTTTAGTATTGGTATTCATAAAGGTTAACGCTTTGTGCCGCCTTGGATGTTTTTTATAGTGCCATAGCCTTCAAAAGGATTGCCAATGGTAATTCGGCCCACTTCGCAGTCATTCAAACCGCTGTAGAGATCTACCTTACCATCTGGACGGGCAACGACCCCTGACGGGAATGACACGTCGGTTAAATGGGGTTTCTTAGTGGGACCTTCGGGGAAACAGGGGCGGGTACCGATGATTTTCAGATCCATCAGTTCCTGTTTTTCCGGATCCAGTACAAATGAAATACACATGTAAATCTGGGCTGCTACTCCATCGACCATTGGACCTGGATAACATTTATGCCCAATGATACCGATGAGTCCGCTGTCTAGCAAGTAGGCCTGATTGCAACCACCCCATTCATCCTTGGCAAAAACACCTGGAATATAGGCCGCATTTTCAATTACAGAGGCGGTCAGTTCATCGAGTGTCTCAATAATAGTAAAACCTATCATCGATTCACTACCGTACTTTTTGCGAATGTCTTCATTTCGTGGTCGGGAAAAGACGCCTATTCTGCCATCTGCCAATTCGACGATGCGGATATCTTTCATCCAATCGGGGCCCGTGGTGAAGTAGTAGAGATCTTCAATATCGCTACCACGATAGAAATAGCCGTAGTAGGTGTCTAGCCCACCCCCTTTAAACTTCATATGCGATCCGCCAAATACAAAGGTATCTCCGATGAGACTCACATAGGGGTCTTTCAGCTGATAGACCATGCTGTCGGGGACGAGAGTCCAGTCATCTTTTCCCGACTTCTCAAAACAGCGTACCCATGAGCGAATCCATTCGGAGCGTCTTTCCACCCGGCCATACATATACTCTTTGCCGTCCCAGGTAAAAGGGATCGAGGCGTTATATACGTCGTAGCCATCTACGCCGTGAAAGGTGAGCTTGGCGCTTTCAAAAATTTGTTTTTCGGCTTCAAACGCCACTCGTTGTTTTTGTAACATCATAAATAGTCCTTGGGTAAATTTAATAATCTATTCTGCTTATACCCATCAGGGTGCCATACCTTGGGCGGCGGGTTCCGTCACCTTTATTTAAAGAAATAACTGTAATAAACCATACCAAATAATTTTGACTTCCAAGAATTCGGCACGTGACATAGGCATTCTAGGAGTCGCCCCCAGACCATTCCACCCCTAGCCACCAAGCTAAATCATCGCTGAATGACACGTTACCGCTGGCTGCAAGATAACCGTCCCAGTGGTTGGGTAGTGCCATATTGGTGGCACCAAAAATCACCTCGCGAACCACCACATCCGCCCACAGGGCAAATGAGCCGCCACCGACTGGTACATAGCTCCGTCTTGCTTTTTTCAATGCCTTAGTGGCTATACGCATTGGCATTGGCGTATCCATTGATCCCCAACCTGATACCCATAGTATCCATAATTAATAAGGAATTCTTTTCTAGATGGGCAAATGGGCAAATGGGCACGGGAGTGTCTGCAAGATCATCTGAAAAAACAACAGCATCTCTGGATCAATCGAAACCCTCGTCCTGCCAACATGACTAGTGCTTCATGTTTGTTGATTAGGCAGGTAGTCATTAAAGTCATGTGCATAGATGGTCTTAGCCAGGGCTAGGTTCTTGACATTGCTTAAACCGTAAATCCTCTGTGCGTTCCCCCTCTGAACCCGAGGGGCTAGCATGAGCATGCTGGCCAAGATCGCTAATAGCGTAATAACCACCAATAATTAAATCAAGGTGAAGTGACTAGCTCTGAACAAGCTTGAAGATCTTTTAGTTTTCATACGACCTACTCCCTTTAAACAAGGCCTACCAAGGTTGACGGTCAATTGAACTTGTTTGACCTGTTAAGTAGCAAACGCTAACTTCATTATCAACAGATGCTATCAATTTTTCCGGCGAAGAGCTAATACCTTACCTGCCGGCTTTATTTTTCCAGGTCAACTTACAGGTGAATAAAGCTTTATTACCTTAGACCTTTGCAAGCGACAGAGATGATCGCGATATGGCCCTCAGTGGCCCTCACGCGGCTTGTGGACGTCACGCGGCACCCACCAGCACACGAACTTCCCGATGAGGATCTCTAGCTATCCCCTCGAAAAAGCGTGCGAATATCTGCGCAACCTAGCCCGGAGACAAACCAACCATATCACTTTTCACAGCTATCCGAATCAGTGAATTGACGGGGTTCAGACCGCTGACCAAAAAATGCCGGCGCATTTTTCGGCGGACAACCCCATAACCTTCCCGATCATACGGTACTCCGCGCTGCCCCCAATAATGAAAAGACCTACGGCAGTCCCGCCATCTGCCGGCACATCCTTGAGCTCTACCCAGCAATCGACACCCTGGAGCTGATCAGAAGCGAGAGCGGCGGTTGGGGCGAAAGAGAGAATAATTATGTGTCAGGCGCTTAGCTCCACCTACTCCGAGAAGATGCTAAACAGTGCAGAGTTCCTCATCGGCCCAGACTCAGGCAAGGCCAACTTTGACGATATCATGGTGCAGTTATCTCATCTCATAGCAGCGGTTCAGGTGTTTGAGAAAAAAGCCGCAGCGACACATGTAGCCCTTGGAGTGGTTCATAATTAAAGCCAGTGGTCTCGCCGGCACAGAAAAATGTCCAGTGGAAAGTTGCCTATATCGAACATTGCCAAGCCACTCAAATCTACTTACATCGTGATGGTAGCTAGCTAAGATTTGAGCTATTACAAAGGAAGCTATAGAGATGAAACTTGTGAGTGACGAGTTCTAGGTATCGTTTGACTTTTCGATTATCCCCTGTCGAGTTCTAAGTTTGGACAACTCCAGGGATAGATCAACCCACAGCTCAGTCAGTTTTTTAAAACGCTTGAAATTGGCTGTTTCGCGCCTGATCGCTGACAGGTTTTCCTTACGCAGGTATTCGGTCCTGCTTTTCATCTTGTGAGTGTAGCTGATCTGATAGAACGGCTGCTTCTTTTCCTGTGGTTTGCGGTACTGCCGAGTGATGGAGCCCGGACGCATCGGCCCGAGTTCATGGAGTTGGCATTTCACCCGCTCAATCCGTTCGATTAATTTCTTTTCTGCTGTTGACATAACATCTCCTTTGTTGCAGAGTTAAGTAGCATATATATGCTACTTGTCAACACCTTTTTGGAGGAACGGTTATGGAGCTTTGGATGCACTGGTGGATGATTGTCGAACAGATGCGCCCGGGGTTCAGGCGTAAACGCACATTTCTCTGGTTTGTTTTGTCCTTGGCGGCCATGTCGGTGGGCAACCCTCGTTATGTGTCGGGCATGGTTAGAGCTCTGGGACTGCGGAGTGATTCCTACGAGCGCTTCCTTGGCTTTTTCCACAGCAAGGCGGTGGATTTGCCAGCTCTGACGACACTCTGGGTGTCGCTGGCCCTCAGGCTACTCGGCCCCCGCGTGGCGAGGTGTAACGGGCGGATTCTCCTGCTGGCCGACGGGATCAAAGTTGCCAAGAGCGGACGAAAAATGCCCGCAGTGAAGAGGCTGCACCAGGAGAGCCAAGACAACAGCAAGGCTGAGTACATCTTCGGCCATTCCTGCCAGGCCGTGGCATTGGTGGTCGAGGCGGCCTCCAGCTACTTCGCCCTGCCGCTTTGTTGCCGGATCCACGAGGGCGTCATCCTTTCTAACCGCGATAAACGAAGTCTACTCGACAAGCTCGTATCCATGGTCCTCTCGCTGGGCATCAACGTTCCCGCCTACCTGATTGCCGATACCTACTACGCCAGCAAGACGGTGATTGAGCCCCTACTCAAAAAAGGGCAGCACCTCATTAGCGGAGTCAGATCCAACGTGGTAGCCTACGAACCTGTCGTACCCGCAAAGATCAAGCGACGCGGCAGACCCAGAACTTACGGCGCAAAGGTAAAGCTCTGCTCGCTCTTCGAGCAGACCGAGTTATTCTCGCAAGCTTCCAGCCCAGTCTATGGCGAAACCGGCGTGACAATCCGCTATCTGTGCCGGGATCTCTACTGGCGCCCCGTGGGCATCAAGGTCCGTTTCGTACTCGTCAATCACCCCTCGCGCGGCAAAAAGATATTTCTATGCACTGACCTCTCGCTCGACCCTCTTGAAATTATCAGGCTCTATGGCATCCGATTCAAGATCGAGCTGTCCTTCAAACAGGCTGTCCACCAAATTGGGACTTACGGGTACCACTTTTGGATGCGCAGCATGAAACCGAGAACCCACAAGAGTGGAAATACCTACCTACATAGGGAAACCAAACACTACCGCGATCACGTGATGCGCAAAATTGCTGCCTACCATTGCTTCATACAAACCGGGCTCATTGCTCAGGGCATTCTGCAAATGCTCTCGATCATGCAACCCGAATGCGTTTGGAAATCATTCCGCTCATGGATGCGCACAAAAAGACCCGGAATCCCGCCATCTGAATGGGTGGTGGCAACCGCATTGCAACACAGCCTACCGGAATTTCTCATGGATGCATCCGAAACAAACATAATGGCGAAATTCCTCCAGAAAAACATTGACCTTGATACCGCGCAAGGTTTAAGGTTAGCCGCATAGACGAAACTCGTCACTCACAAGATGAAACTATTTATAAAAAAATGTAAAGATTTCGAGTTAACTGGAGATGGTAGCTCAGCGCAATGGAAACAGGCCGAGTGGCAGGAAATGACCTACCTTGGCGATGACACCCATAACTATAAAACTCGCTGTAAGGCCATCTACTCCAAGACTGGCATTTACTTTCTGGTGGACTGCGAAGATCGTCTTATTAATTGCACTATCACCGAGGATATGCAGCCTATTTTCACCGAGGATGTCATCGAAGTCTTTCTCGATCCGGCCCACGCTGAATCAGGCCAACAACGCTCTTACTTTGAGTATGAGCTATCTCCACTAGACAAGGAACTGGTTTTGGTGATCCCTAACGATGGCCAGCGCTTTCATGGCTGGCTACCGTGGAACTTTTCAGATGAGAGACGCACTCGCCATGCGACAAATATTGTAGGAGGTGAGAAAAAACCTAAAGCATCCTGCACTGGCTGGCAAGCTGAATGCTTCATCCCCTTTGCTCTTCTTACTGGACTTGCCAATGCACAACCAAGCACTGGTACTCAATGGCGTGCAAACATCTACCGCATTGATTATGATAACGGTGTAGCAAATCAATGGGCCTGGAATAAGGCTACCGGCGGAAACTTTCATGACTACAACAATTTTGGAATATTGCAGTTTGAATAGTTTTTGGGATAGACAAGGTACCCAATACAGGAGTCCTATATGAATAGCGAACCGACATTTTACACATTCTGGGCGATCAACGGATCACTCAATCAAGCAAAGCTTCGCGGCCAAATTGATCAATTTAAAGAGTCGGGATTTGACGGTGTCGTATTCCATCCTCGCTTCTACCCTGGAGATCCAGAGTATTTATGTGATCGATACTTCAAAGAGGTCTCGGATATTATATTATATGCAAAATCAATAGGCCTGAATTTTTGGCTATACGACGAAAATGGTTGGCCAAGCGGAACAGTTGGAGGAGAACTTATAAAGAAATATCCTCAAGACGTTCAACTGTGGGCTGATCTGACCAAAGAAGATTCAGAAGATACTCTCTCCTCCTTTGAACATGAAGGTCAAACATGGTATCTAACAAAAAGAGTAGGCGAGGGGGTCGACTATTTCAGTGCTCAGCTGACACAACACTTTATAGAAATGACGCATGATAAGTATAAAATGGCTCTTCGCTCGGAAGCGTTCGAATACGTATCAGTTATTTTCTGTGATGAACCAGAATTTGGATTGGGGCATGCATACGATTCTCTCTCCCGGTTCGGTGCAATACCATGGACAGCGGGTCTACCAGATATATTCAAAAAGATAACAGGGAAAGATCTATTTGATAACATTTCGGATTTATTTTTTACCAGTGAGCGCTCAGCACGGATACGGACTGAATTTTATGAGCTACTCACGGACCTCTTTTGCGAGTCATTTATTACGCCAATTGACAACTGGTGTCAATCACATGGAAAACGTTTTACCGCGCATGTAAAAGGTGAAGAACATCCATTATTTCAGGTACCAACGACAGGATCATGCCAACGAGTGTTTAACAATTTAAGCTTGCCAGGAATTGATGCTCTGGAGCGCATGCCATCCAACAATTATTTTCCACGTCAGCTTTCTACTGCCGCACGTCAATTTGGCGACGGCAATTGCATGGCTGAAGCTTTCGGAGGATCAGGCTGGGGTGCATCACCAGAGGATCTAGAACGATACCTACTATGGCTCGGACGCAATGGTGTTACCGAATTTGTAATGCACTTAAGCCAATACGACCTAAACTCAAATGCTATCCAAGATTGGCCGCCATCGCAACCACTTCACCTCAGTTGGTCGTCACTATATAAAAATGTAATTAACAGAGTTAAGCAAGAATTGACAAGGAAGCCCCGTTTAAGTGCAGAAATACTTGTCGTCTCACCTCATAGAGGAATCATGAAGAACTATGAACCATCGGAACTACTAGATATGAACGTGCACGACGCACATGTCTATAGAGACTCTCCTGCAGCTAAAATAAATACAGCCTTCATGGAGCTAATCGAGCACCTCTCTGACAATGACGTCAATTTCGATGTGGTCGATGAACGTACCCTGGAAGAATGTGCAAAATCAGACAATGACAAGTTGACTATAGGCAAAGAATCCTACTGTTCAGTAATTGTTGCTGAAGGTTCTGAAATATTAGCCGTGACAGAGGAGCTAATCCAGCCATTCATTGCTACGGCAACATATACACGAGCGAAGTGTTCTGAACCTCAAGTTGCAGCAAGTAATGAGAAACTCTCTATAGACTGGGAACTTCGCTCACTACCAACTAATGCATTATTATTGGAGTGTTGTCGTATTGAGGCAACCTACACAACTCTGATTGCTTGCGAGAGTCTAGAGACTGGGACAAAGCTCGAATTGATCTTTGCTGATACAGTCACTCAGCTATTGCACAACAATGAGTCTATATCATTCGCAAAAACGGCTAATGGATACAAAGCGTTAATTACAGCATCTGGAGCAATTGAGGAAACTATTTCATTTAAATTAAGTAGTGAAGTTGATAAACCATATGTATGGGTGCGAGGAATATTTCGTGTAAAAACGGAAGAATACAAACCGGGGCCTAACAACACACTTGCAACAGAGGGCCCCTTTGTACTAACTTCAGAAAACCCACAACTCAGCAGCGATTTAATAGGCTATGGCTTTCCCTTTCTCAAAGAGTCTATAACGATAGATACGGTCGTAAATCTTGGAGAAAAATCAAATTATCTAATGCTAACAGGCATAGATGCCGATGCAGTACGACTGGTAATTGATGGGATTTGTCATGAATGGCATTGGCCGGTTACACAACCGATCAAGCTACTATCTACTTTGGATACAGGTGAACACACCATAGAATTGGAACTCATTCCTAATTCATACAATTTTTATGGACCACACCATTATTTTAACGGTGATGCAAAAGTAATAAATCCTATGACTTTTAAAGGAATAAAAAACTTTGCAGACCCACTTAGTGCGCCTGAGAATACTTTAGTCAACACATGGCACTTTAGAAAGTTCAATACACCACAGTACATAGAATTTCAGTTTAAAGGTCCATATTAACTGATAGAAATTCCCTTTCTCCATCTACGAACGCAAACTCCTACTTTACCCCAAAAACATTGCAAACGGCCTGCAGGTTGCTTTTAATATCCGTCAATTACTACTTGTTGCGGTGGCTCAAAAAAAGCAACATCCTTTACCTTTATATTTTCCAATCGATTGTTACTGCCTGTTTTGTTTTTGCACTTTCATAAATATGTGAGATCAACTCATCAACATCGTAGCCGGTAAGGTTTGATTGAGTCCCCTGTTTTCCTTGGGAGATATTATCACAGAAAAAACTCATTGCCCGGTCAAATGCAGAGCCGGGTTCATAACGGTTTTCGGTACTTGTTCCTTCGGTATTATCGAAATGCAGTAACAATGAACCCTTGATATCACCTTGGTCCCAGTAGGGAGAGTAAACGGTCAGTCTCCCCTTTAAGCCAGTTATTTCGATGGTCTCATCCCATCCACCGTTAAGATATCCCAATTTGTCCAATGGATGCATAAGGGTTTCATAATGAACGGGTCCAATGTCTGTTTCCAGTAGTGCTGCAGTCTGCAGGTCATAGTCCCGGTCTGCAGGGCTGTTCATATAGGCGTAAAGTCGATTGGGCCTTCCCAATAGACAACAGACCAAATCAAGAATATGACTTCCGCCGCAGACCAGCACTCCGCCGCCATAATTTTTGACCAGTTGCGATGTTCCGCCAGTAGGGGTGTGGGCAAACCCTTCGGCAGGGTTACCGTCCCACATATTTCCCCAGGGTTGAAATGCGCGTATGTTGGTTGAAAGAATCTTGCCAATTGATGGCAAGAGCTCCTGGGCCTTTTCAACTGCTGGCAGGAAGCGCTCGGCTTTCACGATCAATTCTACTTCAGCCGTGTATTCAAAAAACAACTGGGGCTTCCCCAAAAGCATATCGAGCGATCAGGAATATCGCTCAGGTGTAAATCCTATCTTGAAGCGCTACCTCATGTGGATATATTTTGGGAATCCATAAAGATCTCGGTTGATAGTCAAGCTTGACAAATGTGGCGTGGCCCTCCGCAAATGTGTAGTTACGTCTCATTACTGTCATGGCATTGGAACGATATTGATAGCCCCCCCCCCAATGCCCTGACGGGGTTATCTAGATGGGGTTTATACATCATATTGACGAGCTACTTGTGAAATAGTAAAGTTATATGGTTTACATTTTTTCTTTAATACGCCTTTTTGGTGTATCTATTAATTCCCTTTTATGAAACGTCCAAATATTCTTTTCCTTTACACCGATCAACAACGCTGGGACACCATCTGTGCAGGGGGGAATTCTCATATCAGTACTCCTAACCTTGATCGACTGGCCGAGCGGGGGGTGCTCTTCGACCATCACTTCTGTAATGCACCTCTGTGTATGCCCAGTCGAGCGAGTATGTTGAGCGGGCTTTATCCGTCGGTAACCGGGGTGACTTATAACGGGATCGAAATGGATGAAAGAGCGGTCACCCTGCCCGATTATCTAAAACCTTATGGCTATCACACGGCAAATATTGGCAAGTTACATTTTAAGAACCACGCCAGTTTCAATCGCGACCACCGAATGCCGCACCCGCGGTATGGGTTTGACACCGCGATCATTTCAGATGAACCCGGTTGTTATGAAGATGCCTATTTGAAGTGGGTTGCCGAACAGGATCCCGATGCCGTCCCCCTTTGCCGTTGTGATACCCCACCTGCTTGGAACGGTCCCAAGGTGGAGGTGAACCCTCGCGACGTTGATGAACCCTATATATTTGCCGGCCCAGAACATTTGACCCATTCAGCTTTCGTGGCGGATGAAACCTGTCGCTATATTAGGGAGCATCAACAACAACCCTTTTTGTGTATTTCTGGATTTTATGCGCCGCATGCCCCCATCAATCCACCACAGCGCTTTGTTGACATGTATGACATCGATTCTATGCCCTTACCGCAGCAAAATCCCGGTGAGAATTTTCGGGAGACCTCCGATGGTCAGTGGCGTAAAATCAAAGCCTATTATTATGCGTTGATTAGCCATATTGATGATCAGATCGGCCGTATTCTCGATACCTTGGACAGCTGTGGTTTGACCGATGATACCCTGATTGTGTTTACGTCCGATCATGGAGAGAATTTAGGCGATCACGGAAAAATCAATAAATACAATTCTCATGATAGTTCTTCTAGGGTTCCCTTGATTGTTTCCTATCCGGCGGGTTTGAAGCCACAAAGCCATCGTCACGAACTCATTGAATCCGTGGATCTTGTGCCCACACTACTTGATTGGAGTGGAATTCAAGTGCCTCCGAATGTGCAAGGCCGATCCTTCCGTCCGCTTCTGGAAGGTAAAGCCTACGAACCTCGTGGCTCTGCATTCATAGAACTCGGGGAACCCGGTGGATTTAGTTACAAAGCTCTACGCACCGCGACCCATCTCTACGAGCGTCGCTCCGACGGAGACGAAGTACTTTACGATCTACAATCCGATCCCCATCAACTGACGAATATTGCAGAAGCCCCCGCACATCGTGAGGCATTGGAGGGGTTGCGCGCCAAACTGCTGGGACGTTGGTTTGATGTGCAATCGAGAGATGCCGTGCGGACGGGTCCGTATTGAATACCGAAACTTTTTTCGTGACTGCTAAGTGACACTAAAGGGCCCTCTGCCCCCCCTAAGATTCCCCCTCTGTAAACTTTGCGGTTAGTCGTGATGATGTAGAGTTTGAGAATAAAATATCGCACTCCGAAAAAAGCATCCGATTTATTCAGCGTCCTTGACCACAAGAAAGAAATGACGGGTACTGTAAAAAGGGTAAACAAGCTCAACGGCGTGATCGACTGAGAGCTATTCCGCAAAGACATGGAGAAGCTTTTAGGGTACGAAAAGCGTGAGATGCGTAAAGGAGGTCGTCCGCCTTTCGATCCGGTGCTCATGCTTAGAGTCCTAGTAGTACAAAAGTTTTACGGTCTGAGTGATGATGAGACTGAGCTTCAGATCAAAGATCGTTTAAGCTTCATGCCGTTTTTAGGATTATAGGCTGGCGACAGTATTTCGGATGCCAAAACCATCTGGGATTTCAAGCAGAACCTAGAGAAAGACGGACGGGATGGAGGTCGTAAACTCTTTGAGCGTTTTGCGGGGATACTTAACGCCAGTGGGATCGTGGCAAAAGAGGGAACCATCGTGGATACACGTTTTGTAGACGCACCTCGTCAAGGTGTGCAGATCTTGAAAATCTAGGGTCGAAAGTGAAAATCAATCCGCAAAAAACTAACTATTTTAAAACGAGAAACTCAAAAATTAAAAACCGAGCTTTTCAAAGGTGCCCTTAAGATTATTCAGTAAATTTACATTGTGCCACCCCTTCGGGCCATGATCTTCCGGCGGCCATACGTTCCGAAAATGAACAACGATGCGTGGCATCGCCTTATCATTTTCGGAACACAACTCCACTCAGAATCTCACGGTCCTATGCAAAGATAATCGTGTTACAGGATACCAGGGTGCCGACAGTGGGTACAGCCGCTATCCGGTTCGGTGGGCCAGATGACCTGAAATCTGCGAGTGGCGGGGCCGTGTTTCGCTCCGGGCGCAGTGGTAACCTGAACCGGCGGTATGAGATCATTCATGCTGAGTCGTTTACCTCTAAAAACGTTTACGAAACACCTATTGACAATTCACTAAAGATGTTGTTTAATCATTTTGTTCTAGTTACTTTTACTATTAATAATTACATAGAGGAGATAGCGCAATGACATCTGCAATTCCAAAATCATCCCGTTCTATAACAAAATCCCTTCTCGCCTTTATGGCTAGTGGATTGATAGTATTCAGTCTAGAATCGACTGCGGCCACCATTGATGCAAATACCAACTATGGAAGCAGTGATTTCAGTGGCCAAAGCTTGACGGCAAGTGCACTAGACCTCGGGACAGCATCTTTCGGTAACAACACCAATGTGAGTAATACAACGTGGACAAATACCCCTCATTTTAGTGCGTTGCCAAACCAAGGCTTCCGTTTAGTCAATTTCACCGGTGCAAATTGGAGCGGTCTTTCTTTCACTGCTGTTGCGGCGAGCAACGCGAATCAGTTTTTTCAACAAACCGACTTAACCAATGCAAATTTTAGTAACACAATATTAAATCTAGTGACTACGAACAACAATAGTGAGACGTTCAACCAATCGAATTTAAGTGGAGCTGATTTTTCGGGTAGCTATTTAAATGTTGGAACAAATAATGGACTTTTTGTAAACTCAACTTTCAGCTCCACCACCGATTTTAGTGGATCGACTATTATCTCCGGTATAAATAGTTTAGCTACATCACTTGGAGGGGCTGACTTCTCAAATGCCACTCTTCGGCTGGATGTCAATGGAGCGGACCTCAGCGATGTGAGTTTTCAGAATACAACCTTTGTTGCTAGCGACGGGATCCAATCCGTGGTCCGCAACTCTGTGGCAAATGGAACTGACTTCCGTGGGACGGACTTTACGGGGATTGGCTTTGCGAACTGGTTACCGAGTCTCACTTGGACAACCACCGCTCCAATTTACGACGAGAATACCATATTTACGACCCAGAACGGAACATTTGATCCGGTAGCAGGGGGTTGGGCGCTCATTCCTGAACCCAGCACGCTGACGCTATTGGGAATATCGGAATGGGGATTTTCCTGCTCAGTGGCAGGGGCCACCGCAGGCGTTGATCGTTCACCTCTCGGTATCGTCGGGATGGTATTTAAACCTTACTGGCTTTCATGAAGCCCTGTAAGATTTATTTATGGTTTAACAGTTCACTAGAGCTATTTTGTATTTCATAGAAGACGCTTTATTACATATAGGTTATTAAAATAAGATGTTTTTAGATACGATTGTCAGTAACAAAACAAATTGTATAGACGTTAAATGAAACCAGCGTTTAAGCATCGAAACTTTCATCACCGAATGAGAGACAATCTTTTTTTGGAATCTTACGTTTTAACTACGTGACCGTGATGTCTATTTCTTCCCTTACAGCCTCTAAAGTAAATCCATCAAGTCCCCTTCACAGCGGGGCCGGAGCCCCATCCCCAGCCCGTCAGAAATCTGGGTTTACATTGATTGAAATGCTGGTTGTGATTACGATCATGGTATTGCTGGCTTCGCTGATTGCCCCCGCTATGAGCTCTGTCCTTGAAAAGACCAAGGTGATACGTTGTCAGAGTAATCAGCGTCAACTAGGTATGGCCCTGATGTCTTATGCGGCAGACTATGGTCGTTATCCGACCAACTATTATCCCAGAACCGAAGCCTTCTCCTGGAACTGGGGCGATGAATGTGCGGGGAAGTGGTTAGGTCGCGCACCGAGTACGGCTAGGCTAAGCGATTATGTACCGGATCAGAGTGATGCATTTCCGGACATTCGAGGCATTCAGAGGAGTGCATGGCACCGTTTGGCTGCGGCAGGATATGCCGATTATGATAAAAATGGGAATCCTGTGGGGGTTAGCCTGTGTACAGCCAAACTTCCTTCGGATGATTTCACGTTTACTGGTGGCGCAAATAGCACCTCTTTTGCCATGTATGCGTATAACGGACCTCAGGTATTTAGGTTTACCATGGGCAACAACGGCAATCAGACGGGACTTTACCTCATGGGTCGTTATCATCAAGGCGTAGTCCGGGGAGTACGTGCAGGGAACGGTGTTGTGACATCATGCTAAATAATTTGACGTAAGGGGGCGCAGGGCTATCACCGTGTCTCTCCAGTTGACTTGATTCCAAAGACTATGCCTGAAGCACCTTATGACTTGAAGGCTCATT
>Ga0222650_1000109_pt1 | contig 74487 bp, 41 predicted proteins | sample AntAcemetagen367_FD_179820 | JGI IMG/M metagenome (GOLD analysis project Ga0222650, IMG submission 179820) | Saline water microbial communities from Ace Lake, Antarctica - #367 | ecosystem: Environmental > Aquatic > Non-marine Saline and Alkaline > Saline | place: Antarctica: Ace Lake... | reverse complement strand
AGCCAGTGGCTCCGTTCCTGAAGTAGAGCCCTCTTTTACATACTCGGTCACTCTGACGAGCTCCGCCGTCATCGACCGTCTGAAAGTCGGTATCCCGGTGAGCACTGCGACGGTGGGCACTTACTGGGATGAACTGCTACTCGGCACCACCTGGGACTCCGTCGTCGGCGTGGCTGCGGGGCCCGGTGATCCCGATCCCGTCGGCACCGCTCCGGTGGCGAGTCTTGTCGGTCTATCCGGCGGGCGTAACAGCGGAGATACGCTACAAGGACATTACACCTATTCGGATTCGGAAAGTGATGTTGAAAGCGGCACGACCTTCCGTTGGCTGGTCAGTGATACGGAAGCTGGCAGCTACACGGCGATCAGTGGTGCAAGCGCACAGACCTACGTGCTAGCGGCCGGCAACCTAGACAAGTTTATCAAATTTGAAGTCACGCCGAATAACCAAGCCGCATTAGAACCCACCGGGGTCGCGGCTCTGAGTGCTCCCATTTTGATCGGCAGTAATTTGAGCTACGGCTTACAGGCGCATATCGAATTCGAAGATGCCAACCTCGCCAGCGGACTGGCCGATAGTTCCGGAAATAATAATGGGGCGAGCAGTGCCACCGGCACCTTGATCGCCCGCGATGGAGGTCAGGCGCTTCAGCTCAACGGCAGCAGTAACAAATTCTCGTTACCCTTCGATGGCACGATTTTCGACAACGGGCTTTCCGTCGCTTTTTGGGCCCAGGGAGATGATGTATTGATGCCTAAAAATAGTGCTCTAGCCTGGGCGATCAAGACTACTGGCGGCAATCAAGACAACCTAATCCTCGCTCCCGGCTATGGCAATTCGAACCAGATGCTTATCCGCATGGGTCACGATGGCTCCAGCCAAGAAGAAAGCGCCTTTACGCCGGCGACTGCCGATATCAAAGGCGATTGGACGCACTGGGCATTCGTCAAAAACATCCCCGCTGGCACCATCGAAGTTTACAAAAATGCCGTGCTGGTGGACACCGTCACGGGTAAATTCGCACCGATCTATGTAGAAAATCACTGGGCTACGGGCGGCGGCTGGGTCGTGGGCGAAATCTGGGATGGCTACTATGCAGGCGCGGTTGATGACTACCGCATCTACGACCGACAAATCACCGGCACAGAGGTCGCTCAAATCGTGGCCGCCAGCGGCGGCGTCGTCCTGCCTAGCGCATCGATCCCTTCTCTGACCGGCACTGCGGAGGTCGGCGGCACCCTCACCGCGAGCTACAACTTCACCTACCCGAACGGCAGCGAAGGCAGCAGCACCTTCCAATGGTATCGGGCGGACGCCGAGGGCGGCACCTACGCCGCCATCGCGGGTGCCACTGCCACGACTTACAACCCCACTGCCGCCGATGACGGCAAATGGCTCCGCTTCGGAGTCACCCCGATCGGTCAGGATCTAGTCGCCGGTAGCGAGGTCTTCAGCGCCCCGGTTTCCATCGGCGTCGCGGCACCCGAGCCCTCGCTCATCCTGCAACTCACCTTCGATGCGGCCAGCCTCGCCGACAGCTCGCCCTCTGCCCGCGCGGTCACCGGGGCGGCTGGTTTTGCCACCGTTGACGGGCGGTCCTACGCCACGCTCAACGGCGTGGATCAGTCCATCACCGCCCCTATTTTGGGCAGTTTCCCTGAGGGCTTGAGCGTCGCTTTCTGGACCCTCGCCCAAGATGGCGTGGACGGCATGCCGAAAAACACCGCCCTCGGTTGGGCTCGCCAAGGCGGCACCACTGGCAGCCTGGGCGACGGCGTGGTGCTGGGCTTCGGCTGGAACAACGGCTCCAACTCCCTCGTCCGCGTAGGCCGCGAAAACAACCTCAACGACGATATCTCCATTCCCGAGGTGACTAACTGGCTCAACACCTGGGTTCACTGGACGGTGGTCAAAGATCCGACCGAGGGCACCCTAACTGTTTATCGCGATGGCCTGCTCTACAGCACGGCCAGCGGACGCACCATCGTCCCCGCCTTTGAAAGCCAGAGCTGGGCTACCGGCGCCGGCTACCGCATCGGGCGCTACTTCGATGTGTATTACAAAGGCTTCATCGACGACTACCGCATCTACGACGGAGCGCTCGATGCCGCGACGGTTCAAACGATCTACCAGCAGGGAGCCGCCACCGGTCCCACCGCCTTCAACGTGACAGTTACTGGCACCTTCGAGGTCGGCAACACCCTCACCGGCACCTATGATTTCACCAACCCAAATGGCACCGAAGGCACCTCCACCTTCCAGTGGTATCGCGGCAACACCCTCGGCGGCGTCTTCACCGCCATCCCCGGTGCCACCGCCCTCACCTATCAGGCTTCTGCCTCCGACTCCGGACGCTACCTGCGCCTCGGCGTCACCCCTGTCGGCGGCGACACCACCGCCGGCGTAGAAGCCCTCAGTGCCCCCGTGCTCATCGGCACGTTCACCGACCGCTCCCTCGCCAACACCCTGCGCCGAATCACCAATGACCAAGCACTGAATGTGGTTTTCTTCGGCGGCTCGATTACCGACGGTGTCGGCCAAAACAACGGTCTTTCGTGGCGCACCCGTACCGAAAATTGGTTTAGCACCACCTACCCCGGCGTGACCTTCAACTTCACCAACGCCTCCATCAGCGGCACCAGCAGCGAGTTCGGCGTCTTCCGCACCGACCGCCATGTCCTCTCCGCCCAGCCCGACTTGGTTTTTGTCGAGTTCGCGGTCAATGATATCGAGCAACCCTCCGACACCCGCACCCGCCAAACCATGGAAGGCATCGTGCGCAAAATCCGCATCGACCGACCGAACTGCGACATCGTCTTCGTTTACACCACCACGCGCGCCAACGCCGTCAGTTTCTACGAACAAGGCCAACTCCCTTCGCGCACCTTGGTGCATGAACAAGTCGCCACGCACTACGGCATCACCACCGTGGACGCCGCTGCCGCCCTCGTCGCCCACAAGCAAGTTAGCGGCTACCCCTACCGCATCGAATACGGCGAACCCGGCGCTTTCGACCCCACTAAAAATCACTATCTGCCCGACCACGTGCACCCCAGCAACCTCGGCCACCAGGTTTATGGCGACGCCGTGCAGGCAACCCTTGAAACCCTACTCGGCATCGCAGCACCAGCGGCTCTGGTCGCCCATCCCATGCCCAGCTTGTTCAGTGGTTATGACATGAGTTCAGCGCGCATCATCGACCACACCCACCCCGACGTCTCCTACGGCTCCGGCTGGGCCGTCCAAGCGCTCGGCATCGGCGGCGGCGGCCGCACCGACAACTTCCTCGTCACCAGCAGCGCGTCCACCGCTTCGCCCATCGACTTCGCCTTCAGCGGCCCCGAACTCGGCGTCTATTACCACCGCCAAACCACCGGCGGCCAGATCGCCTGGGATGTGGATAGCGGCGCGTCCTCCGCCGCCTTCCCGTTCTACCACGAGACGCTCACCAGCTTCACCTCGTTCGCCATGCTCTCCTCGGACTTAGGCCAAGGCAACCATCTCGCCACCGTCACCCCGCAAGCCTACAACGGTAATGAAAGCCTCGTCATCGCCGGCTGGCTCGTCCTCGGCGAAGCCACCTCAGGGGAGCCGCCCGCCTACACCACCTGGGCCGATACCACCTTCGCCCACCTCGCGGGCGGCGCGTCCCACCCCGACGCCGCCCTCACCGCCGATCCCGATGCTGACGGCCTGAGTAATCTCCTAGAATACGCGCTCAACCTCGACCCGCTCGTAACCGACACCTCCGGACTTCCGGTCTCAGCCTTCAGCGCTCAGTCCTCTCACCTCACCCTCACCTTCCAACGCGCCCGCGCTGAGCTGACCTACGAAGTGCTCGCCAGCACCACCCTCGCGCCCGATTCGTGGACCGTCATCGCCACCGACCCAGGCACCGTTGGCAACGAAGTGACCGTGGAAGACTCCGAGGCGGTATCCGAAAACCCGAAACGCTTCCTCCGCCTGCGTGTGACTGAGTAATGAACTAGTCGATTTACAAGGGATTTACAGCTTTTTGTGGCGCGACCCTCGCTAGTTTTGCGATAGTGAAGATTGGGTCTGACTCGCCACAAGTGGCGAGTCCCTGTAATCTTATGAGAGCATCTACTTTTTTTTCCTGTCGTTCGTTGTTTCGAGTGCTTTACTTGATGAGTGCAGCCCTTTGCACGCTGCCGCTTTCTGCGCAGGAACCTTATGAAATTGCCGCCAGCTCGTGGCTGGGCGGGGCAGAGGGCGACGAGGTGCGCGGTATGCGTATCGCACCTGACGGCACGATTTACTTGGTTGCTCAAGTTGCCGGTCCGCTGCCTTGGGCGGGAACGCCCATTCTGCTGAATGGCGCTACGGAATCCTCGGGCGGAGTTTACCTGCATCTGGATGCCGCCGGCCAGGCCGTGCTTGCTTATGCAAGGGTGTCGGCAGCCGTGTATCATTTGGATACTGACACTGCCGGCCACCCTTACATCGCGACGGAAACTGGCTTGGTGAAATTGAATCCGTCGAACACCTCTGTCCTTTGGGTGGCCAGGACAGATTTAGCATTCTACGATCTGGACGTCACCCCTTCCGGGATGGTCGCGGCGCGAGCGACGAGCAACACCTACATCTTCGACAGCGACGGTTCCAATGAGCGCAGCATCCCCAACTACCAGAAAACCTTTGACATCGCTCTCGACGAGGAGCGCGAAGTCCTTTATCAAATTGGCTGGCGGCAGTCCAACAGCGGATTTAATCCAGTCCAGATCGCCTACCTCCGAGCGGTTGATTTCGATGGCAACGTGCTCTGGCTCAATTACGACTGGCCGGCAAATGTACTGGAGCCTGAGAAGACCGGCCCCTACGACCGGCCTTTTGTAAACCTGATGGCAGATACGCGGGGCTACCGCGTGCACCTTGGGCTGGATGGTTTTCTCTACGGGGCATACGAGTCAGCTGGCGGCAACCACATCTTCCTGCGTGCGGCAGGGTGGGATGCGAACAACGACAACCTGCTGGTGCCTGCACCGCTGGTGGGAGGAGATATGTTTCATGAATTCTACAACACTCGCTCCGAGCACAAACTGGTGGTCGTGCGCTATAATCCGGAGACCGGAGAGCACCTGATCGGACAGCAGTTTTGTACCCGCTACTGGGACGGCGATAGCTATGATGGCAACGCCTGGCGTATCGATGATGGCGAAATTGCGGTGGACGCAGACGGGCGGGTTTTTATCGTGGGTGCGAGCGCCAGTGGTATGCCGATCGCGGGGTTTCAGGGCTATGCGCCGCAGCCGGGTGAGACTACCTTTAATCCTTGGGCGAGTGACCCTGTTTATACGGGCGGAGCCTATTTGATCATCATGGATCCAAGCATGAGCACCCGTGAGTTTACGACGCGACTAAGCGGCGGAAACACGGCGACGGTGGCGATCGATTTTCGACCAGGACAGAGCCAGCCAACGATTGCTTGGGGAGGCTGGGTGGATAATTTCCGGGTGGATGGCGAGGGTGGAGGCGGCCTTCAAGAGACTCGACTGCACACGGTGAATCCACTGCAAGCAGCACCTGCGGATCCTGGGAATCCTGCCGGCGCCTTCTTCGCCGTCAGCACTTATAGCCGTCCGGAGCCGGCTCCGGTGGTTCATATCGATACGCCTGCGGCAGGTGATTATTATTTTGTTGGCGAAACGGTGACGTTAACCGGCACTGCGGTTGATTGGGTGAATGCGCCCATCGACCCAGCCTCATTGCTGTGGGCCTCGGATCTGGACGGTGAGCTGGGTAGCGGTACGCAGGTGGAGATCGATAGCCTGTCCGTGGGCAGGCATCGTATAGACTTTACCGCGACGGGGAATGGAGGCAGCAGGACTGCCTCGCGGGTTATTGATATTTATCCGACAGCCGTAGCGCCAACTATCATTGCGCAACCGCTAGGTGTGGAAGCTTTCCGGGGGGCTACCGCCAGTTTTACAGTCGAGGCGGCCGGTTCTCCTCCGATTTTTAATTATCAATGGTTTAAGGGAGTGGCACCTCTCCTTGATGATGGACGGATTTCGGGAGTGGAAACCGCTGCGTTAATCATCCGTGATTTGGAAACCGCTGATGCCGGAGACTATTGGGTCGAGGTGAGCAATTCGGAGGGCTCCGTGAATAGCTTAAACGCGACTCTTGCGGTGCTGGAGCCGGTGGCACCAACGATCCTGCAGGAGCCTGTGGGAGGCCGCTATAAAGTGAATGCAGTGGTCGAGCTCAGCACTGAGGTGAACGGCTCGGAGCCGCTGGTCTATGAATGGCGTCGAGATGGCGTGCCACTGCAGGATGACGCTGTTTTAAGTGGCACCGCCATTGCGATACTTGTTTTTAATGGGATTCGAACATCTGACACCGGCATCTATGATCTAGTCGTGACGAATCTCGGTGGTAACGCCACGAGTGCAGCGGTGTTTGTGGAGGCCTATATTCCGCCCCCGCCGGATGCGGTATTGGCAGAGTGGAACTTCAATCAATTCGCATCGACCACCACCACAAACGGCTTTGGCGAAGCGGTCGCGGCCGATGTGGGCACGGGCACCCTTTTCGTGCAGAGCGCAACTGCGACAGGGACAAACTTTAAACGCAGCACGAGCGGAGGCACCGATCTCAATGCCTCGAGTGGCATGGTAAATGGTGGTAGTCTCGAACTCGTTCGGGGCGAGCGCTGGAATGGCGGCTACCTCGAGTTTCGCTTCGACATGACTGGTTACCAAACCGCTTTCATCTCCTTCGCCTACCGCACGACAACATCACTGCCCACCACCGCCACGGTGGAATGGAGTGCCGATGGGGGTGCCAGCTACGCGGAGTATGCGGTGCTGGATAGTAGCGATTATAGTAGCAATACCCGGATCGAGCTGGACTTCGAAGGCATTGCCGATTTGGCCGATGCGGCGAATGCGCGCGTCCGGCTTCGCTATAGCACTGACGGAGGCGCGACCAGCTCTGGCCTCGGCGCGTTTTTTGATAATATGCGTATTGAGGTTTGGGAAGCCCCTGCCAACGCTTTTGGCACCTATGCCGCTTGGCGGCTTGATCGCTTCGGCAGCCTGACAGATCCCCTCGGCGCACCGGCTGCCGATGCTCTGCAGCGCGGTATTCCGAATGCAATTGAATATGCCCTCGGGCTAGATGCGCTCCCGGATCCCCGCTTGGGCTTACCCGTTGCTTCCGGCGAATTTCAATTTGAATTCACCCGGCGCACGGTAGCCGATGCCCGCATTCTCGTTGAAACCTCCTCCACTCTGGCACTCGGAAGCTGGACAGTCGTCGCCACCTTGGAACCCGGAGCCAATTCTTGGACCGGCTCTGCGCTGCTTGAAGAAACGGCAGCGGGCGATTTCTACTATGTGCAAATGACCCACCCCGACGGCCCACCTGCTGCGGGCGATCCACGTTTTCTAAGAGTGCGTGTCGAGATCGAAGACTAACTACATTCCACCATTTAACTCACGCCTGATGAAACTACATTTCCCCCTTTTTACTTTACTCTGCCTGAGTTTGAGCCTCGCAAGCACGGCCCTCGCCCGCCCCGAACTCTTCCTCCTTGATGATGCGCGGCTGAACGAGATCCGCAGCCTCATAACCGTCCCCGACACCACCCATTACGAGGCCTACAATGCCCTGAGTGCGCGAGTGGCTGCCAATGATATTGCGGGCACTACGAGCTATGAGCGCGGCTATATGGCACGGGAGGCCTCCTTCCAGTATTTGATTACCGGCGATCTGAATCTTGTCCAGATCGCCTATGATCGCCTGCAAGAGATCTACTCCATCAGCGTGCCAGCCTTTGATGCGGCTCCTGATGAGGGCACTGGACTCGGGCGGGCTCAGACGATGCTTAGCTTTGCGATGACTTATAACTGGGCTTACGACGGCCTGACCCCAGGCCAGCGAGATTGGATTGCGGATAAAGTCAACGACGGCCTGAATGAGTATGTCGCGGAGGCACTTTCACATCCAAATATCGGCTTTCAGGCAAACAACTCCAATTGGAACGGAGTCGTCGCCGGGGCACACGTCATGACCCTTCTCGCGATGGGCTACGAACGCGAACGCCGTTTTGATTTTCAGCGCAGCCGTGAATATCTCCGTACCCATCTCTCTTCCTTAGGGGATCGCGGCTGGACTCAGGAAGGCAACTTCTACTTCGGCTTGTCCATGGAGCATGTTTTTCCTGCCATGATGGCTCTGCGCCAGATCAATGATCCGCACCTCGAGTCTGCTTTTGCGAGTCGACGCCCGCATAATATCCTTATGTACGCGGGCTTGTTTAATGCCGACCAGAACTCGCTCACTTGGGGAGTCGGCGGTGATACTTTGCCCGCAGTCGGTATGACCAGCGGATTGCTGGCGCTGGTTCCTGAAGGAGAGCGGGGCTTCTACCGCTGGGTTTACGACCACTATCGCGGGATCGATAATCCGGCAATACCGGCTGATAAATACGACCAAAAGGCCGCTGGAACCATTTATACGCTCATCGGCTACCCCGATGACGTGCCTGCGGTTAATCCCAAGGGACATTATCCCTCTGTGATCAAAGACAGTCGTGGTGGTTATATTATGCGCAGTGGCTGGGACGACGAGAACGATACCGTGGTCGGCTTGTGGTCAGACATCGGCGCCTATGGCCGGGCTTGGAATCAGTTAAACGCTGGTCAGATCGATATTCTCTCGCACGGCGCGAAATGGGGCTACGGCCCTGGCCCTACGACGGTGGGTTCCGACACGTCATTTTCCCAGATTCTTGTTAATGGAGTCGCCCGCAATCAATCGGGAACCGGGTTGGCTGTGGAACATCGCGTGGCTCAGGAGGGAGGCTACGCCATTGTGGACGGGCATAGCAAATTCAGCGCGCTCGGGGTCGATCAGGCTTTGCGCCATGTGATGGCCGATTTTTCACCAAGTGGTTTCTCTATCATTTCCACCTTCGACCGTCTCCGCTCCAATCAAGTCCAGACTTATGCCTGGAATCTGTTCCAGCCAGGCAAGACGGTCACACTCGGTAACGATCCCGCCAATAATGTAGATTACTTCCTCTCTGTCGATCCCAACGGTTCTTATTTGAAGGCTTGGTTTTTGGTCAACGGCGACGGCTTTATCACCGAAAGCCAGTCCACGCGCTACAACTACGAGGCCGACGATATTGATATCTGGGTGATCATGGCGACGGGTAGCGGGACGCCCCCCGCGTTTTCTATGAGCGGCGCGGGGCTCGATGCCGTCGTGACGCTTGGAGGCAGCGTCCTTACCTATAATGCCACTAGCGGACGCATCGAGTCGTCAACTCTGACAGACTTAAACACCGCTACGAATCCGACCCTATCAGCCACCCCCACCCGCGGCCTAGCGCCTTTGAATGTAGCCTTTAGCGCCGCAGCTACCGCCGATGCGGGCGAAAGCCTTAGTCACACTTGGGATTTTGGCGACGGCACGAGTAGCGCAGCGCAATCGGACTCGCACACCTACACCGTAGACGGCATTTACCTCGTCAGCCTCGGTGTGGATGACGCCAAGGGCGGTGCGGATCGCGTGGTGAAAGACATCTTTGTGGGCAACCGCGAGCCGACCGCTAGAATTACTGCGAGCGACACCATCGTCCTTCCCGGTGTCATCGTCACGCTCGATGCTGGCGCATCCACAGACCCTGAGAATAGCACGCTGATCTACAGTTGGGACTTGGGCGACGGGCAAATTCTAACGGGGCAAACGATTCAGGCCAGTTGGCTGTCGGAGATTACTTATACCGTGGAGTTGCGAGTTGAAGATGCGGGGGGGCTCATCAACGTGACGAGGACTAGTATCCAAGTAGAGAACCTCGCCCCAGAAGCGGACTTTACCTTTGATTTGATTGGAGGTTTCGTTCCTTTTACCGTGAACTTCGACGCCTCCACTTCCTTCGATCCGGAGGGTGACAACTTGCTCTATCGATGGGACTTTGACGACGGAACCGTCGTAGAAACCAGCAATCCGCTCATCTCCCATGAGTTCACTGTAGCAAAGGTTCACGATGTGCAGCTGACGGTTTCTGATCTCGCTGGTAAAAGTAAAAATACCATGCGGTCGATCAACGCTCTGGGATTGGATGATATCATTGCGTCGGTCGAGGATCCTGGGAATCTCTTTCAGGGTCTGAATTACCAAGTTTACGCGGGCGATTCGACCGATGGGGCAACTGTTTCGAGGACTACGATACCAGTGATTTCCAGCCTACCCCCACTTAATAGCGGGCGCATTAGTAATTACGATCTACGCGTGACCGATTTGGGAAATATTTATGTGCTCGTCTTCGACGGTTACATATTCATCGAGGAAACAGGCGCGTATGCCTTTCGCCTACGCACCCAGAACGAAACGCGCATCCTGATTGGAACTCAACTTATCGTAGGCAGCGGCTTTCCCCATAGCGATACCTATCAAGGGCTTGTTGCTTTGGAAGCAGGGTGGCACCCTTACCGTCTGGAATCCAACTACAATGTGTCGGATAGCTATGACCGTTGGAACCGGCTAAACATTACCTGGGCTCCCCCCGGAACAGATACCTATCGTCCCATTCCAGACGAGATTTTGTTTTCCAAAGTCTCCACCTTTCAAACGACTTTCGATGCCACGCCAACCACCGTGTATGAGGGCAATACGGTTATGTTTAAATCCACCGTCAACAGCCCCGACGGTCAACCCTTAGAATACCTGTGGAACTTCGGTGACGGAAATACCAGCACGCTTCCGCTCGTGGCGCACACGTATAATCTCTCAGGCCAAGATCACAATACCTTCAATGCCACCCTTACGGTGACCAACAGTAGCGGTCGAGCCATCACCGTGGGAGAGATGATTACGGTGTCCCGCTATGCGGGTTTGGTGATGAAACCTCTCACCTCTATTAGTGCCGGGAAATATGATTTCGACAAGCGCACAACTTCCCGCGACATCACTCAGGCGGTCAATCAGGTGCTAGAACCGGGAGTGGAGTTGACCCTCTCGAGCGAATTACGGCCCGACCTAGGTGGAGCCATGCTCGCCGATGGACGTGCGGATACGCGGTGGGTTTCCTCATTTCCGGAGGATTGGGTGATGTTCCGCTTCACCGACCGCGAAGGAGACGATCGCCGAGTTAATATCACCGAGTATGCCTTCACTGCCGGCGGCTTGTCTTGGACAGTCTCTCGCGACCCGAAAGACTGGGAGATTTATGGTTCTAATAATCCGCAGACCTTTTCGATGACACCAGGTGCAAGCAATGATTCATGGACTTTAATCAGCTCCGTTGCCGATGATATTACCGTGCTAAACGAAGAAGGCAGAGATGCGAACAATACGCGCCTCTTGCCAGACATCTATTCACTGCCCAACAACGAAGCCTACTCACATTATCTTTTTCATCTGCGTAACCAGACGGATGCTGTCTCCGGATATGTGGAACTGACGGAGATTCAATTGTTCAATTACTTTGAGCACGACCCTGATATCGATAACAATGCCGCACCCCTGCCTCTACTTGCGGTCTCTAGCAGCAGCGGAGAGGCGCCGCTAACTGTTAATTTTGACGCCAGTGCGACCACTGATCCCGACGGAGACTGGCTCTATTACACTTGGGACTTCGGCAATGGTGTGATCAAGCGTATGCAGTCGGAACTATCGACGAAGCAACACACTTATTATACCCCCGGAACGTACAGCGTCGTTCTCACCGTGACGGATGCCCTCGGCAAAACCGCTCAGCTAACCGAAACGATTACGGTGAGCAACCCACTGCCGAATACTCCTCCGGCCATTACTATCACCGCGAGCGAGACCACCGCGTCGGTAGGCAGCCAAATTCAATTGGATGCCAGCACCACTACGGATGCCGATGGCGATGCGATGAGCTTTCATTGGGAATTCGGAGACGGAGTATCGGCTTCTGGGCCTGTAGTGGCACACACTTACTATAAGGCAGGCCTCTATGATTCCGTGCTCATTGTGACAGACGAGCGCGGGCGCGTGAATACAAGTTCCACCACTACCGAAGTATTACCGCCCAACGGGGGGCGCGCTGTCTTAAGCTTCAATAACAGCGACCGAGAACGCAAAATCGGCTTTAACCGCGGCGCGGGTTTTATTCCGGTAGGTTACTGGAACAACATGCAGGATCGCATGAGCCCCGCTTGGTATGATTCGAACGGCCAGCCAGTCGGCATCCAGTTTTCCACTACGGGGCGACAAACAAGCTTTATTGGCACCCAGCCGATTGATCCTTTTGACGGCGACGCTATTATTACGCAAGTTAACAGCGGGATCACCGCTTGGGGCTCCGACGAAGGGTTTACCATTGAGGTCGATAACATCCCTTATCCGGTCTATGACGTGTATGTCTATTACGCGGGGTCGAACGCCGGCATAAAGCGCCCCGTTTTGATCAACGGAATCGAGCGCTGGGCGTGGAAACAAGGATATGACTTTCCCGGTCAATGGGGCGTCTCCGAGGCGGCTAGCTCGGGTGAAGCCATACAGGGGGCTAATGTGCTACTCTGGCGCAACCTCCAGAGTTCCAAAGTTATCCTCTCTCTCTTGCAGCGGGAGGAAGGGCATGCCATCGCCGGATTCCAAATCGTGGACAAGACCGGCAGCCCTGACGCTCCACCGATTGCCACCATCGAGTCCCCCGCCGAGTCCTCTTGGTATTACGTCGGGAGTCCCATCCTTCTTTCCGGTTCAGCCGAGGACAGTGAGGGTGCTATTACAGATCCCTTCCTAGAATGGTCTTCCAGTATTGATGGGGTTTTGGGTAACGGCTCTTCGCTCAGTGTGAGCAACCTATCGCAGGGAACTCACACTATCTCTCTCAACGCAAGCAACAACGGCGATCTGCAAACCACGGTATCCGTCGTCATCGACGTTTTCTCTGAGGCATCCGCGCCTGTCATCGTCAGCCACCCGCAAAGGGGAGGGACGGGGTCAGCCCAATGTTTCATGATTATTTACTTTCTTCCAATATTCATCCGATTGATCTCTGTTAGTCCGGTGGCGGCTGACCAGGCTCTGGACGGTCGAGACCTGCCCCATTTTCAACCGCTCGGCAATCCACTGGTTGGGCACCAGATAACGTTCCCGCAAAAGCCGGGCGATTGCCACCTTCCAGAATATTCCCTTTGCCGAGCTAGCTAGCTCCGACTCATTGTGCCCGACCAGAGACAACATATCCACAACGGCTCGTTCCCATCTGGGTTCACGCATCTCGGAGGCTTCGGCCTCGGATATATGCTTTACCTTTTCATCCTTCAAATCATCCAAAACCGCTTTGCGGAAATCATCCGTTCCCTTGGCCCACCCACGACACATCGTCTCGAAGCCCATACGCTTCTTTTCCGAATCCTCCAGTGAAAGCCAAGACAGGTAATCCCGGTAAAGATGGCGCCCCGCCCGATTGTCCTTGAGTCCCCCAGCCAAATCCAGGGCAACTTCAAAGGATTCGTAAGGACGACGCTTGCGGGTATTCCACAAGCGATTGAAGCTGCACGGCTCGTATTCTTGCAGTTTCGCGCAATCGACCAACTTTGCGCGAACCGGATTGAGGTGGATATAGTGGCAAACACTTCCGACCGCGTCCCCATCCAGCAGGATCGCTTTATAACGACCTTGAAATACATGACCATTTGCCTTCCGGAAGCGATTGAAACGATTGGCAAACGTCGATTGCAGCCACTTCATGCCCTCCACTAAGTTACCCTCGGGCGTTTCCAAGCACAGGTGGTAATGGTTGCCCATCAATACCCATGCATGCAGCAACCAACCCTGCGCCTCGCAACACAAATCCAAGCATTCCAGAAAGCTTTTACGCGCACCGGAGGTTTCAAAAATAAAAGAACGGTAGTTGCCACGATTGATCACATGATAAATCGCACCAGGATATTCTACTCTTGTACGACGAGCCATACATAGACTCATGGAGATTATAATAGAATAAAGCAAGCAAAATCATGAAACATTGGGCTGACCCTTTTTCCGCAACCCAGAGAGGCAAAAGCGATGAACTTACCCCGCCCCCAGGTTGAGAAGCTGGCGGCTCGACTCCCCGTCCAACATCAGCCCGCTTGGCAGGCCTTTCACCGGGAGTTTCCAGATGTAGACCCCACAGACACCGAGGCTTTCGCAGGAACCGTCGATCAAAAGCGAGAACAGTTTGGCTATGAATTGAATGATGTTACCCGTGAGTCATGGCACCAGTGGCTGATATCCATGGAGGAGCTGGCAGATGCCTTGGTGGGGCTCCGCGCAGAGGAACTGAATCTAGTCAGAACGGGGATGAATGACGAGGGGCGCGGCTTCTGGCTGGAGGGTTTTGACCAGCAAGTGCCTCGCTATATCTGGACCCTCAATACCGAGGCCGCCATCACCACCCGTGCAAATGATATTCGCCTGAATCCGGCCTTCGATCCACTGCTGGCAAACTCGGTTAGTGGCGATGGCCTGTATGTGAATGTGAATGACAGCGGCACCATTTATGAACACCCCGAGTTTCAGCTCCCCAACGGTGCTGGTTCGCGCATTGTTTACACCGAGACGGCTAGTAGTGGAGATCGCAGTCACATGACGCATGTCGCGGGCACGGTGGCCGCTTGGGGCTACACCGCGAACCTACAGGGCATGGCGCCGAGGGTCTGGCTCCGCTCCCACATCCAACAAGCGGAGTCCGACGTCAGCCTGCACGGCATGGCCTATCCCGGACAGATGTTGACCTCGAATCATCCCGTTACTGGCGAACCAGAGATGCGCTCCGTCATGGGCACCACCTCCCTCGGGGCTAAGGATAATAATGCGATGCGCGGGCTCTACAGCGTTCAAACAAGCACCTTTGACCAGGTGCTTTGGGACTATCCCTACTACATCCATTTCTACTTGGCAGGGAACGATGGGAGCAACTACAGCACCATCAGCCTAGACCGGCCCGTCGCCAAAAACTCCATCACCATTGGTTCCGTTCAACAGATTAACCGCGATGCGTCGGGCAACTACAGCAGCGGGGGAGGCATTTCCTCCTTCAGCTCCCGCGGCCCCAGCTATGACGGACGCATCAAACCGGATTTCACCGCAAACGGAGAGAATCTCAGGTCTCCGAATAGTTCGACCGGTAACGGCACCAAAAGCGGCACCTCCATGGCCACCCCCAACGCCTCCGGCAGCACCGTCCTGCTGATCGACTATTATCAGCAGAAATTCCCCGGTCACTTTCTGCGCTCCTCCACCTTGCGGGCGCTGCTGATGAGTTCGGCGTTCGACCGGGGCAATCCTGGCCCGGACTACACCTATGGCTGGGGGGTGGTTGATATCTATCAGGCGACACAGATCGTAAAATCCTACGCCGAAAACCCCACATCCCGGGTCGTGGTGGAGGATGAGTTGCCAGAGAACGATACTTGGAGCTTTGACTACGTCTCCAACGGGGTGGATCCGATCGCGGTGTCCCTCGCTTGGATCGACCCCAAGGGAGACGCCCAGACATTGTTCAACAATCCCGACCGCACACCCCGTTTGATCAACGACCTGAATCTCAGCCTGATCGGCCCCGACGGCACGCACCTGCCTTGGGTCATGCCGTTCACCACCGGTCAGGGGACCACCCCAGCTTATGACAGCAATCTACGAAATACCAACGCGGTCAAAGGCAGTAATTTTACGGATCCGGCGGAGCAGGTTCACATCGCCGCCCCAGCGGCCGGCGTTTACACCATTCAGGTCAGTCATACTGGCGGGCTGAAGTCCAATCAGCCGCAGAAATTTTCGCTGGCGGTTTCGGGTCTCGGAGCCACCGCCCCGCTGGCTCCAGTCGTTGCCTCCTTTACCCCCTCCGTGGGAACGGCCGCAGAGAAGGTGCCTGTCACGGTCACCGGATCGGGTTTTGTGCTCGGAACCGATGTCCTCCTACGGCGGTCGGGAGAGGCCGAGGTTCGTGCGCATGGCTTGATGATTCTCGATGATAGGATGGAAGGCCGCATCGACACGCGAGGCATCGCCCGGGGATATTGGGACTTCGTGGTGCGCGCACCGGATGGAACCGAAAGCGTGATCCCCAATGGCTTCCTTCTGCCCAACGCGGCTACTCGCAGCAGTGTGTTTTTTGACGACTTTGAGTCCGGAGTCGGCTCCTGGGGGCCCGGAAACGGCTGGGAAATGGCTGTCCCGAATAAGGAGGCTTTTGGCGGCCCCGCCACCGCCTACGCGGGCAGCAAGGCCTTGGTCTCCTATCCCGGTGCCGAATATCCTACCTCTACCAGCACCTCCGTCACGACCCCTGAGATCAACATCACCGGGTATCGGGAGTTGCAACTCGAACTTCAGCATTGGACTGGCTTTGCGCAAGACGGCAGCATTCCCGGGAGCACCGCCAGCATTCAATATTCTGTGGCCGGCCCTTGGGGGCCTTGGGTCACGCTGAGGAGCTACCACAACACCGAAGACGATGCGTGGCAGAGCTCGCAGATTCCGCTTCCGGCGGAGGTGGAAACCCAGTCAACTCTCCATTTTCGCTTTTCCATGAGTAGCCACAACGGCGGCCTCATTTCCTACGGATGGAATGTCGATGATCTGCGGGTGACCGGTGTCAACAACCCCGTTTTGCTGCCGCCGGTATTCAGCTCCACCCCACCCACGGGGGAGATGACTGCCGGCGATGCCTATTCCTATAGCGTGACCAGCACCGATGCAGACACCAACGGTGCCGATCTCAGCCTTTCTGCCACGGGATTGCCCACCGGCCTCAGTTTTGTGGATAACGGCGATGGAACCGGTCTTTTGAGCGGAACTGTCAATGCGCCCGGCACCCACACCATTACACTCACGGTGACCGATGGAGCCTACGCCACGCAGCAGATTGTAGAGATTAATCTTCCGCCTCCGCCGAATGGGATATTGGCAGAGTGGAACTTCAATCAATTCGCATCGACCGACACCACCAACGGCTTTGGCGAAGCGCTCGCGGCCGATGTGGGAACGGGTATCCTGTTTGTGCAAAGTGCAACCGAGACAGGGACAAACTTTAGACGTAACACTAGCGGAGGCACCGATCTCAATGCCTCCGCTGATATTGTAAATGGTGGTAGTATCGAACTGCGTCGGGGCGAGCGCTGGAATGGCGGCTTCCTTGAGTTTCGCTTCGATATGACTGGCTTTGAAGCTCCGGTTATTTCATTTGCCTACCGAACAGAGAATACACTACCCACCACCGCCACAGTGGAGTGGAGTGCCGATGGCGGACAAAACTACACGGCCTTCACAGTTCTCCAGAGCTCAGATTACGACGGCAGCTACTCAGTGCGTGAACTCGACTTTAGCGGGGTGGCCGGACTCACCGACGCAGCGGACGCCCGCGTGCGCCTGCGCTACAGTAATGACGGAGGCTCAGATGGCTCCGGAACGGGTGCGGTCTTAGACAACCTGCGCATCGCAGCGCAGCAATCGACTTCAAGCTTCATCGCTTGGCGACTCGACCAATTTGGTGACATCGAAGATCCCGACGGCGCGCCTGATGCCGATCCCGACAGCGACGGCCTCAACAACCTACTCGAATACGCCTTCAACCTAGATCCGCTCGCACCCGACACCTCCGGACTTCCGGTCTCAGCCTTCAGCCCTCAGTCCTCTCACCTCACCCTCACCTTCCTCCGCTCCCGCGCCGAACTCACCTACGAAGTGCTGGCCAGCACCACCCTTGCACCGGACTCTTGGACGGCCATCGCCACCAACCCCGGCACCGTCAGCCTCACTGAATCCGTCACGGTAGAGGATCCAGAACCCGTATCCGAAAACCCGAAACGCTTCCTCCGCCTGCGTGTGACTGAGTAAATGTTGTATAAAGCTAGGCTAGTCTTTCGGCCGATTTTTTCGTTAATGAACACTCTAGCGGCTGCTTGGCTAAATACCGCTCGCATTCGTCCACTGCAAAGTCGCCCATGCGATGGCACTCATATCCATGTGCGCCGGCAATATGCGGCGTAATCGTTACATTCGGCAAACGAGCCAGTGGGCTCAACGCATAGGCGGATTCATCTTGAATCAAGTCAAGCACCGCAAAGATGTCTGGGCGCTCTTGGAGAGCTTCAAGCATCTCCTGCTCACGCACAATCGTCCCGCGTGAAGTATTGATAAAGGTGCCATTGGCCGGCAGCGAACGCAGCATCTGCCCAGTGACTAAGCCTTCCGTCTCCTTCAACCACGGTGCGTGAAGACTCACCACATCACAGCTTTCGAATAATGTCTGTAAATCGTCGATGCGCCGAATGCCATTTGCTTGAAAGACGCTATCATCGGCGTAGGGATCGTAGGCATAGACTTCGACTTGATGCTGCTGCTGCAACCTGCTCGCGACGAGTTGCCCGATGGCACCGAGTGAAATGAGTCCAACTTTTGAACCATAGTAAGTGCCTCGGATCGACCATCGATCATAGTCCTCCTTGCCGGACTTGAGCAATGCACTTAGATGCCACGCTTGCTTTAGTCCCATAATAATAGAAGCGATGGTGAACTCAGCCACAGGTATCGCGTTGATTCGATAGGCACTGCTCAAAACAATCTGCCGTTGCCAAAAAGCATCTGTCACGAAGCAGCGAACGGAGCCGGCGCCATAAAAGTAAGCCTTTAGATTCGGCAAGGCCGCCAATAGTTCGCCATCCATTTTAGATGCGCCCCAGCCTGAGAAAATAATCTCGACGTCAACAAACCGCTCAGGGGCTGCCAAAATGGAATCGCGCGAGGTGCACATACCGTCGTTACATGTTAACTCCTCGATTCTTTTAAGCGCAGATTGACTATAAATCCGGCTAAACTGAAATGGCTCTATTTGATAAATAGAACGAGGCTTTGATTGATTTCCTAGATGAGTCATAAAGTTATTTTGATAAAAACAAGCTAAGCGTTGAGGTCGATAAATAACCTGAATTCGTGAGATAAAAATCAATAAAAAGATGGAACCTGTTGGGGTTCAGTGGCTAAAGTAGCCTTGGAGAATAAAAACCGAAACACCCAACAGGTGACAAAATGAAGCGATTAAAACTGGAACGAGGCAAGGAAGAACTTATCAGCACGGGCGGCAATTATTTGTGCGGCCATATTTTGCGCGAGCTAGCTCGGGAGCAATTACCCGAGGGTTTTCAGTCTAGGCGTGAGGGAGCGATCAGCGACCGCGATGTTTTACTGACTATGACTGGTTTGCTCTGCAATGGGCGCTCGGACTTCACCAACGTGAATCAATATTTTGAAGATACCGTTTTCACTCAGTCTTTTGGGATCGAGAATTTGCCTTCTGAGTCGACCTTGCGACAACGCCTAGACGAGTTACCTCAGGCACGTAGCCACCTTGCGCTACGACAGCTAAACGAGTCTGCACTCAAGGTGCGAAGCTTCGGGGCAGTGCGGGCGGGCGAATTGGATTTAATCCCCGTAGATATTGACGTAAGTCCACTCGACAACTCGGGTTCTCATAAGCAAGGTGTTTCGTTTACTTACAAAAAGCACGATGGCTATGCACTTATCTTTGCTTACATCGGCACGGAAGGTTACATGCTCAATCACGAACTGCGCCCCGGCAAGCAACACTGCCAAGAAGGCACGCCAAAGTTTATCGGTTCGTGCGTTCAGACACTGGATAAGCTTAAGGTGATCGAGCGACTGACCGATCCTGACGGCAACCTACTTCTACTGCCACAAATAGAGGTCAACACCTATTGGACGAACCTGCCTTGCACTGCCCAAGATGTGGTCGAACTCTATCACGACCACGGCACCAGTGAGCAGTTCCACAGTGAACTCAAAAGCGATTTAGGCGTGGAGCAACTGCCCTCTGGCAAGTTTTGCGTCAACCAAATCGTCATGCTGTGCGCGATGCTCGCCTTTAACACTCTGCGCACTATCGGCCAAGAAGTGATTGCCCGTGCACCGCTGGCTCCAATCAAAATCAAGGTGCGACGCTGGCGCTTGAAGACCGTTTTGCAGAATATCGTTTACTGCGCCGTGCGCGTGATCCGTCACGCACGTGAGATCAAGCTACACTTCGGGAAGAATTGCCTCTGGTATCAGATAATCGAGGACATCGCTCGATCACCTAGCCGCACCTGACGCCCTTCGAGTTCCAGAAGATAGCACCGAGGAGCAAAGCCTTAAAGGCTCTGCCACGTCCACTTATATAGAGTAACGCTCCTATGAATGTTCATCACCAGAAGAATCCGACCTACCAGAGGTCTGCCTGGTTTGAAATCCTGGAAAAGTAGACGATCACAGTCTCAAGCTGCAAAAAAATCGAGGTGATCGATAAGGCAGAGTTTATCTCACGGATTCAGGATATATCCAAATCTAATTCCGATGAGCCACCTATCTACACTTCGCAGCTATCTATTGATTACCTCCTGTATCGCTTCCGCATGGCTGCCTAATGTCATTCATGCGCAACAGGTTATCAACAACGTTGCAGATACGCTCGTCGTTTCAGATTCGATTGAAGTGCCACCTTCAGAAACTGATCTGAAAATCCAACAGCGCTTAAGGAATATTTTTGCGCAAATAGCCCCGCTCAAAAACGTAAAAGTTGAGGTGCATAGCGGCGTCACCAAACTAGTGGGGACTGTCGACGGCGCGGGGGCCATCGAAGATGCGTTGCAGCTGGCCAGTCAGCTGGAGGGGGTCGTTTATGTGGTCAATCACCTTGATGCGAACGTAGCCGTTTCAGCTCGTTTAAATCCTGCTGCAGATAAAGCGCGAGAACTCTCGACCGAAGCGCTGCGGATGCTACCGATCATTATTATCGCCATCTTAGTGGTCATCACCTTCTGGCTGCTTGGCGGTTGGCTGAGTCATCGCAAGGCCTGGCTTAAATACATCGGCATGGACGATCTATCGGCGGCACTATTGCAGCGCTTTATTAAACTCTCCGCGATTGGTATTGGTATATTCATCGCCTTAGAGATTTTAGATGCGACAGCCCTCGCTGGCGCAGTGCTGGGTGTGGCCGGAGTGGCAGGTCTTGCGCTGGGTTTTGCTTTTCGCAATATTGTAGAGAACTATCTCGCAGGCATCCTACTCAGTTTGAGAAATCCCTTTTCGACGGGTGATGCGGTCGAGATCGAAGGTGTGAAAGGTAAAGTCGTGCGCTTGACCTCGCGCGATACGGTGCTGATGACTTTTGACGGCAATCACCTGCGCATTCCTAACAGTAAGATCATGACTTCCACCATGACTAATTTCTCCAGGAATCCGCTACGCCGCTTTGATTTCGCCATCGGAGTTTCCGTCGAGCTCGACATCGTCGATGTGCGTAAACTCGCGATGGATACCCTGCACTCGCTGGATAGCGTGCTCGACGATCCCGCTCCCATGATCATCATCGAAGAACTCGGAGACAGCACCGTCAACATGCGTTTCTACGCTTGGATCGATCAACGTGAAAGTGACTTCCTGAAATCGAAGAGTGAGGCAATCAGAGTCGTCAAAGATACCTTCGATGACGCAGACATCGAGATGCCAGAACCCATTTACCGTGTGCACTTGAAAGATGCGGGGGGCTTATTCTCAGAAATACCCAAAGTCGAAAGTAATCGAAAGAAGCGCTCGATCACAGCAAAAGACCACCATTTGGATACCTCTGCTGACAAGTCGATTGATGAGCAGGTCAAGATCGCCCAATTGACAGAGGATGAGCCTAACCTTCTCAGCGAAGCGCCCAGCAGCAATTTGTAGTTCAACAGCTCGTCCCCCTTCATGCTATAGCAGGCCAGCCGTTATATCACGCGAAATAAACTTGAAGAGTGTGCATCACTTCGGCTTATGATGATGAATGTCTAAAGTAATCATTATCGGCGCCGGGGGTGTGGGGAATGTTGTTGCACAAAAATGCGCACAACTCCCTGAAATATTTTCTGAGATCGTGCTCGCTTCGCGCACGGTTTCAAAGTGTGAGTCCATCGCCACCGATGTGTTGGCAAAGACTGGCGTGAGTATCCGCGCAGCCGCGCTCGATGCAGATGATGTCGCCGCCACCACTGCTTTTCTCAAAACGGAATCGCCCGAACTTTTGATCAACGTGGCCCTGCCGTATCAGGACTTGTCACTCATGGATGCCTGCCTCGCAGCAGGCGTGCACTATATGGACACGGCCAACTACGAACCACCGGAAGAAGCCAAATTTGAATACAAATGGCAGTGGGCCTACCAAGACCGTTTCAAAGGTGCGGGACTCACCGCGCTGCTCGGCTCTGGCTTCGACCCCGGCGTGACCAACGTGTTTTGCGCTTACGCACAGAAGCATCTTTTCGATGAGATCGAAACCATCGATATCCTCGATGCCAACGCAGGCAACCACGGCTATCATTTCGCCACCAACTTCAATCCCGAGATCAACATCCGCGAGATCACCGCAAAAGGCCGCTACTGGGAAGAAGGTCAGTGGCACGAGGTCGAACCGATGAGCGTGCACCAGGTCTACGACTTTCCCGTGGTCGGCGAGCAAGACGCCTACCTACTCTACCACGAGGAAATGGAGTCGCTGGCTCAAAATATCAAAGGTCTCAAGCGCATACGTTTCTGGATGACGTTCTCGCAGAAATATCTGACACACCTTAAGGTTCTGGAAAACGTTGGTATGACCTCAATCGAGCCGATTGAATTCAGAGGGCAGCAAGTCCAGCCGATCGAATTCTTAAAGGCCGTGCTCCCCGACCCCGCCAGCTTGGGGCCACGCACCAAGGGCAAGACCTGCATCGGTTGCGACATCGTCGGCACCAAAGACGGTAAGAAAAAGCGCATCTTCATCTACAACACCTGCGACCACGAGGAGTGCTATAAGGAAGTTTCCAGCCAAGCCATCAGCTACACCACGGGTGTGCCCGCCATGATCGGCGCACAGATGATCCTGAGAGGACTGTGGAAAGAGCCCGGCGTCTGGAACATGGAGCAACGCGATCCTGACCCTTTCATGGAGGAGCTCAACCTGCGCGGCTTGCCCTGGCAGGTCATTGATCTGCCACTGGAATCAGTTTAAGTATTTTGTAGCAACCTACGCTAGCTGCGTCGACCGCGATGACTTGCAGTTTCGCATTTGCAATCGATCGGCAACACTGGCGCGGCATCGCTACAAAACTGTCATACATACCTGCCGACACTGGCGAATGAGGATCACCTGTGCAACGACGTGACACATGTCACGTCGATGGCAAAGGCCTGCGGCGACAACGGTCACCCGTCGTCGCCACAGGCAAGGCCAGTGCCTCAAAGCTGTCGCGGTCGCGGACTACCGCCCGCAGCCTTTGGCGGCATACATGCCAGTTAGAACCGAACGACGATTGAAGGCAGCTTCGGCGCGCTCTTCAGCTTTTTGTTGATTCATCTGGTTAAGTGAACCCGCCATATTGATCGCACTGCCGAAATATGGGAGCGAGGAACCGGCGCCAGCAAGTGCACCGCTATGAGCGGCGGCAGTGATGGCGACACTCTGGGTCATACCGAGCACTTGCGCATTACGCATTTCACCTTCAGCAATGCCGAGGATCTGGTTCATCTGGTTCGTTTCGGCCATGATCTGTTCACAGGTCATATTGCCATCGCCCATTTTATTGACTTGAATCATGGCGGTTGAGCCGGAGCTACCGGTTGAATTACAGCCAGTGAAGAAGGCTGCGCTGAGTGCGGTGAGGAGGATCAGGATTTTTTGTGTCATAGTTGTATCGGTTAGTTTGTTGTTTTTTCTTGTGTAGGTTTAGAAATCATTATTCGACCGCACAAAACCATTTTCTGATGCGCCGAACGGCAAAGTAAAGTCGTAATTATACGTTAGAATCCAGCGCCAGAAAGAAGCTTAGTTCGCCGCTTGAAGGGCAGTGCTCGATCGACACAACCTAGAGCCGCTGCCAGCGAGGTAGAAATGGCCAAACCGGTGATGACGAAAGAGCAGAGTAGCTGCGGAGCACGTCGATGGCTTTGCATTTTGAATTTTTTAGTGAATAAATTTGTCTTCCTTGAGGGAATCTGAAAATCGAATAGTCCCGTAAATTATAAACTAAAATGAAGACCAGCGCTATCCCCCGATCAGGGGATATTCACCCAAAAACTATAAAGTGAAAGCCGCATCCAAGCGTTCAAGGTTCAGATTTGCACCCGTGCAACTACTGTCATTATCATTCATTTTAGGTTTTGGCAGTGTCCTTGTTGTCGTATTTCTGGCACAGCAACAGCCTTGGTTGGGACTCACACTACGGCCCGCCGAGAACGGCGCCGCAGTCAAAAGTGCACGCGGGCCCTCCCAAGCAATCCCGGTTGGCACCATACTCGTCTCAGTCGAAAATGCTGATGCACACATTGAGCTCACACCCTTCGATCTCACGACAGAACCGGATGGCGCGATGGGCGACTACACGTCCTACCACCGCTTCTTGGACCGACAGGGGCAAATCGCTCGTATTCAGGACTCACCAGAGATTCTATTTACAGCCTCAAGTGGGCAACGTTTTCTGGTGAAATCGAAGCAAAGCGGCCGGCCGCTCGCTGATTTACCTGCGGACTTTTGGGTACAGTGCGCAGTCGGCCTCATCGCGTGGCTGGTCTCCGCGGCGGTCTTTGCATTCCGACCTGCCGAAGCAAGTGCGCGCTATTTGCTTCTGAGCGGTGCGTCCACCCTCCTTTTTGCGCCGGCAGCCGCCGTCTACACCACCCGGGAACTGGCTGTGCCCGGAATGCTTCTGCGTTGGGCCTGCGACTTGAACTTTCTTGGCGGTAGCCTCTTTGCCGCTAGCTTTGTGGCGCTACTATTGGTTTATCCGCGGAAAATTGCTCCGAAATGGACGGGGCCCGCAGTCGTCGCGCTATATGTGCTGTGGTTTATTGCACAACAATTTGGCTCTTTCGAGTCGATGACCTTTGCACGCCGATTCCTAGTGATGCTTGGGGTGGTCGCGACCTTTCTGCTGGCTGGTTGGCACTGGCACACCAGTAATCGTAACCCGCTGGCTCGAGCCAAACTACAGTGGTTTCTTCTGTCATGGGTCGTCGGCACCAGCGTCTTTGCATTGTTCATACTTTTACCGCAGACCTTTGGCGTGGATACCTCCCCTATCCAGGGATATGCATTTCTACTCTTCCTACTTGTCTACGCCGGACTCGCCATGGGCATTCTCCGCTATCGGCTTTTTGAATTAGGCGATTGGTGGCGCCGGATCATCATCTGGACCGCCGTGGTGCTGCTTTTCATCGCACTGGACCTATTCTTTTTATACAGTCTACGTTTATCCACCCAAACCTCACTCGCAGTAGCACTGTTGATGTGTGGTCTAATTTGGATTCCCCTCAGAGGTTGGCTTTGGCAGCGCTTCGCAGACCGGCCAGGTCACTTGGAAAACACGGCTCTATTCCAAAAGGTAATGGCTGTGGCACTCGCACCGGAGATTTCGACCCATTCGCAAAAGTGGCGTGAACTTTTGGCTTCGGTCTTTGAACCGCTCGAGATCAAAGAATACGAGCATCCGGAATCCGGTGCCGTGACCGTTCAAGAAAACGGTCTAAGTATGGACTTACCTGACGTCGATTCGCTGAAAGGGCTCAGGCTGTCATATGCCCGCAATGGTCGAAATCTCTTTCAACCGCGCGATGCGGCAATCGCGGGCGAATTAATTCAAATGTTAGAGCATGGGCGCGAGAGCCTTACGGCCTACGGCAAGGGCGTATCTGCAGAACGCAGCCGAATCGCCCGCGACATGCACGATAATATCGGCGCACAGCTTCTGAGCGCTCTCTAGCCCAGAGGATTAGTTAGATGGGTATTTATTGACTTATGCGAAATGAAGGCACTCACTAAACATTCAGTATTCAATCAATAGTGCGTTCCCCATGATTACGAAACTCAAAAAACGAAAAATGAATCCCATGCTGCTGAATGTCTTGCTTATCAGCGGCGGAGTGCATCTCGCGGCTATTATGATTTTGGGCGGGATCACTGTTTATAAATACATCATTCCCGATGAGGCTCAATTTGAAGAGCCCCCTCAAATCGAGGAAGTGGAGCCGCCGAAAGAGATGAAGATAGAGATTCGACAACAGGCAGCAGCTCAGCCGCAAGCCATGCAGAATCTGCGTATGCGGCAAGTTGGCAACATTGCTGTCGCGAATGTATCAATCGACCTACCGACAATGGAGCAGTCCTTTACCGTCAGTTCAGGAATGGGTGGCTTTAGCGGTGGTGCCCTGCTAGGTGGAACGCGCGGGAGCATCGGCATTGGCATGTCAGACGTTAATGTGTTTGGCCTGAAGTCCCGAGCAGAGCGCTTTCTATTCGCGATAGACGCCAGCAAAACTATGCTGACTGACGAAAAAGGGGGCCTTTATAGCTATCGAGTGATTAAAGATGAAATTTCAACCATGGTTAGTAATCTTTCCGCTGGAACTTTATTCAATGTCGTTTTTTTTAATGACGGACGTTTTGATTTTTTCAAAGATAATCCGATCCCAGCAGGCACTGTGGCGACACAGGAACTTATTAAGTGGATCACACCAATCAATAGCGACGTGAATAAACTGGGTTTACCTGGAGCACGTACACAAAAACTAACAACTTTCGCTGACAATGAGATTCAGGATACAATTCCTCGAAACCAATCTACCTCTGGCCATGAAAATGCCTACCTGTCGCAGATATTTTTAGAACAATCGATTGATGCTATCTACGTCATCACTGGTCGCCACAATGGTTTCCAGAAATTAGAAAAGAGACCCAGCGAAAAAGAGCTCGAAAAAGAGCGTGAACGGCGTGCGAAGCCTGACTATCAGGAGGCTCTACAAGCTTACCAAAAAGAGCATGCGCTCGGCATGCAAAAAGCTGAAGCCGAACTCGTCAGAAGAAACGCTCAAAGAATAAAGAAAGGTCTTCCACCGCAAGTTATAGATAGTGGCCTTATGAGAGCAATGGGAATTAAGATGGAAAACAAGCATCCAGGAGGAGGCATACCGACTCGTTACTACGAAGTGAATGAAGTCAAAAAATACTTCAAGGAACTATCGAAGATGCTCTACGATGAGAAGGGTGGAATTCCTCCCTCGATCAACGTTGTTCTATTTTTGGCAGGTGACGAAGAGTTTTCAGAAGTAAATGAAGATGCCCTGAAAGACTACACTCGTTTTTTTGACGGCAAATATCGTGTCATTCGTGGATTGGATGAAATCAAGAGTGCCAGTTCGGCCAAAGAAACGAAGAATTAATCCTCGCTAGATACCAATTAAAATGAAACCACAAGATTTCGCAAAGCTCCGCTATGGGCTATTCGTTCACTACGGCCTCTACAGTGGCCTCGCCCGCGGTGAATGGGTGATGAACCGAGAACGCATTGCGCCAGAAACTATGCGTAAAATCGCGGCTGGTTTTACCGCCGAGCACTTTGATGCAGACAGGATTTGCGATCTCGCCATAGCTGGGGGTATGCGCTATGTGGTGCTCACAACGATGCACCATGAAGGCTTCCGCTTATACGATACGAAGTTAAGCGATTTCAAGTCGACCAATTCTCCTTGCGGGCGCGACCTTGTCGCCGAATTCACCGTAGCGGCCCGTGCGCGTGGGCTTAAAATAGGGCTCTACCACAGCCTCAATAACTGGTTCGACCAACCCGATTCAGTCGCGGCTCTGGAATCGGCCGAGGATTATCAAGTATTTATAAAGAGCACCTTCGATCGGCTCGAAGAGCTCGTCACGAACTACGATTTTGACGTGATGTGGTATGATGGCTGGTGGCCCTTTGACGCCGAAGGCTGGCAAGGCGAAGCGATGAACGCCAAGCTGCGGGCGATCAAGCCAGATCTTATTTTCAATCCGCGCAACGGTCTGCCGGGCGACTTTTCCACGCCCGAGGGCCACATGAGCGCCCCCACCCCATGGCGACCTTGGGAAGGCTGTATGACGCTCAACGACAACTGGGGCTACCACGCCGGTGACCAAAACTGGAAAAGCCCCATGGATGTGATTAAACTTCTCGTGGCAGCTGCCAATGGACGAGGGAGCTTGCTTTTAAATATTGGCCCACGCGGCGATGGCTCGATCCCCAAAGTTTCGATTGAGATCATTGAAAAGGTTGGCGCATGGCTTCAGACGAACGGCGAGGCCATCTACCCAACCGAACTCTTTACGATCGATCCTTTCCGTCGTGGCACAAGCCATCGTAAAGACATCACCCACCACGGCGCCTACACAACGAGTGGCGACAATCTCTACCTCGTCGCTAGCAGCTGGCCGGGCGCGTCCTTTACCATCTGCGGAATACAGAACCAAGTGTTGAACGTCCAAATTCTAGGGTTGGAAAGTGATGCCAGCTTCAAACAAGACGGTGAGTTCCTATTAATCTCAGGCCTCCCGAAAGCCGCTCCCGATGAGCTTCCGAATGTCATCAAGTTAACCTGCGACGGCAATCCAGAGCTTTATGGGCATGGTGGTATGCGCACCCCGCAAGCGCCCCACTGCCGTTACGATCCCGTCGAATCCGATATTTCGTGGTAATAATAATCTCAATTGTCACACTTCAAAATTCATGCACTTAACTGCTAAAACACAGGATCTTAGGCCATTGCAGAAGGAACGATCATGCGCTCACGTATTTTCGGCGCGATCATAATATTCTGATTCTCGACCGGACGCCCGCTAACAAAGTCCAGTAGCATTTTGCCCATTTGCTGTGCAATCGCCTCGGGATCAAACTCCAACTGGGTGAGAGGAAACGGCATACTGATACCAGAACCCTTATGACTCACCGAGGCGATTTTGACGTCTTTCGGAATATCGATTCCAAGTTTAATCAACGGCAGAGCAATCTCACCAAGTAACATCTCGTCCGCGAAGATTAAACCATCACAGGACTTATCCTGTTTAATCATACGAGCCAGTTTAGAAGCAGTTTGCCACCCCTGTTCCGCCTTAATGTTGAGTGGTTCGAAAAGCTTACACTTACTGGGATCTAAGCCCATCTCAGCCACCAAACCATCGATGAGTCTTTGCATCCAACCATCAATCTCCATCCCCCAAGACAAAACTCCAACTTTTTCACAGCCTTGATCGAGCAGGGAAACCAACCCTTCGCGCATGGCTGCGTCAATGTCTGGTGAGACGGTATTTTCGACACTGTAAACGCCAACGATCGGTAATTCCTTGGCGCGCAGTTCAGACATCCACCCTTCGTCCACTCGTGTACAAGCTTCAATGACGCCTGCAAATTTATTGTGGGACAAATCATGCAAGAAAGAGCGGCAGCTCAAGTGATTGGTTGCTTCCGAAAACAGACGAGTGCCTAAATAAAACCGGTGCGACACTTTTTCTTGATCGAAGTAACGGATCAAAGACGTCATCAGGCGTTGATAAAAGAATGAAAAGCCCCACTGCGAAATATCGCAATCCACTAAAATTGCAATCGGCTTGCCTGTCTTGTTAACTACAAATGTTCCAATTCCTTGGCGGCGTTCGACCAGTCCATCCTCCTCCAGAAGCTTGACCGCAGTGCGCAGCGTACCGATGCTACAATCGAAACGCTTAGCCAAAACTGGTTCGGTCTCTAAACGCTGCCCTGGCTCCAACAGATTGATGACTTCGCCGCGCAGAGTAGAGGCGATACGATCGGGCAGGCTGAGAGTTTGAAGTTTTTTTTGTTTCATGCTATTTAAAGAGCACTCAACAATCTGGACACACCTTGATAACTGCAATCATTTAAATGAACTTTCAACCACCTAGATCGGGGAACATTTCAGAAATATGAACGGGCAAGCCGATCGCCATCTATTCTAGAAACTATTTGGAGACATCCTCTACATCTTCCGCGTTTTGGTGATCAATCACGCGACCGTCGTCGTGAATATTCACTTCCCGCTCGGCCAAACGCTTAAACATCTTCCGAAGATCCAAGGTGCCCCCGATTGCGAACCAAAAGGTCGAAACAACCCCGACCACCGAACCGATCACCAGATGACTGATAAAGAACCATCGCACCCAGTAGTGATCCGGCCACGGGCTAATTAGATTCCATATAGTCACGCCAAGAAATGAGACTCCAAAGCCCCAGCCCATTGACCAAATAATGACCGACCAGGAAATGATTTTATCGCCGCGCGTAAACTCTTCATTGATACCACTCAACTTAAGGAAAACACGCTTCCACCAAACTGCCTTCGGCTGATCAATATCACTGTTCGTCTGCTTAGCGTGCACCCCTTCGCGGTCATACTCACCACGGTGCAGCATACGATCCAAATTGAAGTCCTGATCTTTATTAATCATGCCGCTCAGCAAAGAAACGCCTACGTAGGCACAGATCGACGAGATCATCGTCATAAAATAAACCTCCTGCCCGTTCATAAAGAAACGATCCGGAGTGACCCGCCAGAGAATGATCGGTTCCAAGTAACCAGAGACACCGTGCACTACAGTCGTTAAATTATTTAACAGCCCGGCCGAACTGTTCAACCAAGGGTAAATCGAACCGACCCAAAAATTCATAAAAAAGAAACTGCTGACCGCCATCGAAGCGCCCACAATCATTGCCGCCCAAGCACCTGCCGCGCGTCCTCCCTTCCAGTAGAGACCGCCGATAATAATCGACCCTGCACCACCGAGATACACACTTCCTGTGAGCGCGAAGAACATTAGAATATAGGTAATCTGCCCGAAATAGAGACTAAAAAGGAAGGCGTAAGTGGCCACCAGCACAATCACAAGTCGCAACCAAAACAACTGCTGCTTTGGTGTGAACGCGCGTTTGCGCAAGGGCATCACGATGTCTTGAACTATGATTGCCCCCCAAGAGTGCAAATAGGTGGAGTCCGTCGAGATCATTGAAAAAATCATTAGCGCACAGAAGGTGCCGAGTATTCCGACCGGAAGAATATCTTTTAACGCGGACGGCACCCGCATTTGCTTATAGACGGTCTCGAAGGTCTGATAGTCGGCTGGATCTTCAGCTTTAACCCGAGCTTTCCAGGCTTCGATGGCCGCTGTGTCAGAGGTGGCTACTGGCTCGACAGGCATCAAATCGGGTGCCACATCTTCGAGTGCTTTCATAGTCAAGTGCGCTTCTGTCACTTGGGCACGCTCACTGTAATCGCTATGATGCATGTAGGTGTAGGCAGCCACCGCGAGCAGAACAATCATGATGTAGGAAAAACCACCCCTCCAGCCGCCGAGGATACTACCCATCTTTTGCTCATGCGCATTGATCGCGGCCGCGTTGTATCCTTGAGTGCCCGACCATGACATCTTGCCGTAGATACCGCCCATAACTCCGACTCCGATAAAGAAGAGATTAAAGTCACGTAGGTTGAAAGTGTCGAACGGGTTGAGCATCGACTGCCCTTCCGGACGATCCATCAGCGCAGGTGCCATTTGATCCCACCATGAGAAATTTGAAAACAGTGCCAGCACCACCGCAACATACATCGGGTAGCTGAGGATACCCATCACACAGTCCGACGTCATGATAGTGATCTGCCCGCCCATCGTACTGACCAGCACACCGATACTCAAAAAGACAAACATCACCACCGCGAAGGTCGGCCAGTTCAAACCAAGAAACATGAAGTGCTGTGGCAAGTCCAAGAAGTAAACGAGGAAGCGCGCACCGACGGCCGGAAATAATCCATAATTCAAGATACCTGATAGCGATTGCAACGATCCAGTAAAGATACGGAAGCGCCGACTATAACGGATCTCGAAAAACTGCCCCATCGTCATCGCCCGCGTCTCTCTATATCGATAGATACAAAAGCCCGTAAGTGTAATGATTAGCCCAATAGGCGCCATCAGCGACCCCCAGTGCCCAACGGCAAAGCCGACCTTGTAATATTTTTCGAACACGGCTACCACTGTGATCAAGCCCATCGAAGCCTCGGCACCTGCGACACAGACGACATAGCGCCCCGCGACCCGGCCAGCCGCCAAGAAATCAGCGACCCCTTTGACGAAGCGCCGCGAATAAATCGTCACACCAATGACGATCAAAAATGGAATAGTCAGGATAATCCAGTCGAGAGTGGCCAACGCTAGCAGTGGTACAGGGAACATTAAAAGCTGTGTCATTTTTTGGAGTTATCAAGTTGGAAAATATGTCTCAGTTGGGAGTTCAATGCTTGCACAATTATAGCCGCGTCATGATCGAATGAGTGGGTGCGTGCGTGCAATCAGCGAGTAAACCAGTCTTAAAATCATGCAGATCTAGGCCTTCGATCAACACATTCATTATTCAATGAATGTGTTGGTATTAGAATGTCAAACCTCATCTTGGCCAAATTCACGGTCTCGGATCATGGAGTCATTTATTTACTGCATGTCCACAATCACTTTCCCTTATGCCAGAGCGGAGAAATTGACTGCGCTATCCTTGAGGTTGCTCAATTGGTGATGCACTTGGGCATTAGTTTACCAACAGTTAAGGTGGCACCTACTAAGTTATGATGTGCAAGTAATTCCCTCGCGATCATCAGCGCCAGAGGATGTAACTTCGAGCTTGATTTATATGTATGAATATTAATTGTGTCAGAAATGAACAAGCCATTCCCGCTCGATTCAAATACGTCCATGTTAGCGCACACGAATTGGCGACGTGCCTTAGAAAACGCCCTTTCACTGAGAGGTTCAGTTCATGCGCTCAGCGCCGAGCATCAAGTACTTGCTAAACGACTTCTAAGAGGAGAAATCCCTTTCGAACATGCGGGACACGTCGATTGGTATAAGATTGGGCGAGTGGATATTGATTGGTCAGGACCCCAACGAGAGCACCAAGAATGGCGGGCACAGCTCAATCGACATTATCAGATTTTGCAGCTGACTTGGTTTTATTGCGTCACGGGCGATGAGTCTTTTGCCACCATGGCCAAGGATCAGATATTGGATTGGATTGCAGCGCACCCAACGGAGAGCTTCTCGATGTCCCCTTCCGACAATACGCTAAACCTAGCTCTACGCGTGGGCAACAGCTGCAGCCCAGGCTGGGCGGGCTGCCTAGAGTATTTAAAGGCGAGCCCTGCCTTCGATGAAGGAACTCTCGCCACAATTAACGGCTCAATTTGCGCCCAGCTCAACTATCTCGTGGAGCATCTCGCGCCAATAGGGAATTGGCGGATCGCACAGGGGGATTGTCTCTACTTCTGCGGGCGACTACTGAAACCTACGGAGGAAACCGCGCAATGGATCGAAATCGGCGTAGGCGTGATCAACGATGCAGCCAGTAATCAAATCCTAGATGACGGAGCCCACTGCGAACGGAATCCTCACTACCACATTTGGATGACTGCCGTGCTACTTAATTACTGGCTGTTGAGCTCGAACGAGTCTAGTTGCGAAATTCAGATCGAAGAAAGTACGATTCGTAAGATGCTACACTACGCCTGCGAATCGTGTGGTCCAGATGAATTGGAGAGCGGCTTGCATGATACGCATCAAACAGCGCATGCGGATATGGAAAAAACGGCTCCATTCCCTGTCACACCGCGAATGGATTCGACGGATCTGTTAAGCGCATTTTCATCGGCCATTGGTACAGACTTTAAAGAGCAACTTCGCCTAGACGCGTTCTTTCCAGATGCGGGGCAAGCCTTCGTGCGCAGCGGCTGGCAGAAGGATGCGAGCTACGTGGCCTTCGACGCGACCAATTGGGGCGGCTCTCACTGCCATCTAAGTCGCAATGGATTTGAATTATTTAGCCACGGCCAACGAATGATCCGCGACATGGGAATCTTTTCCTACGAGATTAGCGAGCCAATGATTGCCTATGGGAAATCGACGCCCGCCCATAATACCGTCAACTTAAATGGTTGGAATCAGGGTTTTTCAAACCCGCAGAATACTTGGTTTGCGGCGGGGCATAATCGCGCCCTGATCAGTTCCGAATACTCGGGGGGCTACTGGTCGGGCACCTATCGCTGGTCATTCGACACGGGTATCGGCGAGGGGCTCAACGCCCTACACCATCGCACACTCTACTGGCATAAGAAGCGGTTTCTCTTAATTATTGATACGATTCATCGTCAGCCAAAAACGATCCCCGAGACCGAGCCCATCTTTCTCGAAAGTAATTTTCAGTTAGAACAATGTGAGCTTGAGATCGATCATGAGCAGCGAAAAGCAAGGGCTCGTTTTGAGCAATCGAAACTAGCCGTGCATTTAGTGCATGCGCCTGAAAATACGCGCTTGCTTGAATACAGAGGGAGCAAAGATCCAGAACGAGGCTGGCAACCGACGTCGAACGGCATTCAACCGGCACCCATGCTCAGCTTCCGGATCGATCCGGTCAGCGAACATGATATCGATATTGTCACCGTGCTCGTGCCAAGCGGAAAGACGCCCTCCCCAGAATTGACATCACGCTTCTGGCATCCTCAGCCCAATCGCACTTCCGCGCTAGATCTCACTTGGTCGGACGGTAGCGAGGATCGGCTCGAATGGACGAACCGATGCGATGAAGACTTGGGCAAAAGTTCACTTGGCGCAATCCATGCCCCCTTTGCCCACAAGTTTCAGCCAATCAATTCGCCGCCCGAACTCTTTGGCATGAAGGGGGGTCAGTGCTGCCCTGGGGCCATAATATCGCTGTTGTGAATGCGCACTCCGGCAATCTTACCGACAAAATTGCTATGCTCGGCCACCGTTCGGTCACCGATGGTCAGGTTGGCTCCACCCCCTACGATGGCTCCGCGGTTTTCAAATTTGGCCTCGGCGACTGGCTCCCTGTCAAGGTAGAGTCGAATCAGCCCATTGCCATCATAGGTCAGAGCGACATGTGACCAAGTGTCGACTGGGATATCCAGCCAATCCGATTGCAGGGATTCGTTGTCGTTTCTGCCGAAACCGAGAGAGGCGCGTAGGCGCAACCGCCCCTTAGTATCGCTACGAAGCATGATCACGTAATCCTTGCCAATGCTCGCGGCTCCCCATTTGTCAACCAAGTAGGAATTTTGCAGCAAGGCTTCGGGCTGAGGCTCGATCCATAGTTCCAAGGTGAAGGCCCCCTCGGGAGACGGACCCACAATAGGACTGCGGAGTGTCAAGGCGTTCATTTGGTCCCCCCCGCCCCGTTCGGCGGGTAGGCGCATTGCGATACCGAGGTCGCCGACGCGCTCCAAAACTGCGTCCCCGTGAAGCTCGGCCTGGATCGGAAGATAGCCCTCTTCATCAAAATCCACCCGAAAAAGCGTCTGGTAAAAGTCCCATGTAAGACGATCCGCAAGCATTCCCCAGCGCAGAATCGCCTCGGAGGCGGAAGGCGAGTCATCCCCGTCTCCGAGGATCGCCGGGCCGATCTGCTTGATCAGTTCCTCATAGCGCAGTTGCCCAGCCTCGGCCATGACTTCCATGGCCCAGTGGCGGGTCGCGAAGTCCTCGTTCGCCTTCAGGGTCTCCCGCAGCAGCAAGAGCCCGTCGTTGCCGGTGGCGGGAAGACTGCGCACGGCGGTGAGCCGCACTTCGTTGTCTTCGTCGTTCAAAGCCCGCCGGAGCACGTCCATGTCGGCTTCGGTTTGCCCAGCCGCCGCGATCACAGCTAGGCGACGAACTTGCGGGGAAACGAACTCATCGGATCCGAGCGAAGACGGAATGGGATCGGAGAGTTTTTGCATCAGATCGCCTGCGTTTTTGCCCTGATCGCCAGATGCTTCGAGCGGACGTATCCAGTAACGAACCTTGTGCACATTTTCGTCTTCTGGGCGCAATAAATCGATCATCAGATTGCGGAGCCGAGCCCGGCTTTGGTAGTTGTCCTGCCAGACCTCGGGCGAAAGGCGGACCTGGCGGGGCTGTTCAAAAACAATCAGCATTCCACCTTTGGCCCGATCGACCCGCACTGCTTTGACTCCGTCGAGCGGTTCGGCGGTCGCCTCGCGCCATTCCCCGTCCGCGAACAGGGAGACTTGATGGGGGACGCTATCCTGCTGCTGTGGATCATCGAGAAAGAGCGGCAGGATCTCATACAGTTCCGTGATCTCGTCGCGACCGTCGGCGTAGAGGGCGCTTTCGACAATGACTCCGCTGTTGTCAAATTGCATATCGCGGCTGAAGCCGACCTCGCCGAGAACATTTCCGTCCTCGACCGTGCGGCCATCGTCGTGCCGCACCCCGATGGGGCCCGCAACGTGGATATGGGCGTAGTCCTCACTGGTATCGTAGTGTACCTCCGAAACCCGGCGCCGGATGCGGGCCGAGGAAAAGGCTTTGCCGTCGGCAGTGGTGCCGCTAAGGGCGTGGGTGGGCCAGAGTCGCCAATCGGCCCAGGTCTGACGGGTGCGATCCTTAGTCACGGGATTACCGGTCCGGCCTAAGATGACCGACCCGGCCTCTGGCGTCCAGAAGGCAGAAAGTCCCCCGCCGGTGAAATTCATGTAGCGAGTGCTGCCCGTCGATCCGGTGTAGGCGATGACCCCGTAGTCATCGAAGCGGGCGGAGACGAAGCTGTCCCAGTCCCGTTCGCGAATCCAATCCCCCTCCATGCCGGGCTCCGGAAAAACGCGGATAAAGCGATGCTCGGAGCGGGTGAAGGGAGGGTAAAGCAAGGGGTCTTCGGCTTCATGCAGGCGCACCATATCTGCATAGAATCCCGGACGATAAAAATCGTGGGCGTAGTTGATGCGACCGGGCCACCAGCCGGACTCCCACCGTGCGAATCGATCGTCCGACGCAGTGAGGGTGTTATTGATGTAATCAATCCCGATGCGCACCTCTGCGCGCATGGTGTCCGGCTCGGGGAATCCGGAGCGGGGTCCCCTGCCTTTGCGGCCTCCCGCCATGAGGTAAAGGGCGTCATCGGTCAGCATGGCTGCCGCGATATCCCGATAGGTTAGCGACCACTGGTCGTTCGGTGAGCCGTAGCCGGTGCGAGTGCTAAAGTGAGAGGGACCGAAGTAGGTTTTGCCGTCCGGCTCGGGTAGGGTCAGGTGGCCCTTGAGATCATGCATCCGCTCCGTGACTTCAAGTAACTGCGGGAGGTGCTTGATCTGCGCCGCCCAGATGATGTTGACCAAGGCGATGCCATTGTAAGAGGCATCCAGGCCTCCGCCGTCGCGGATCATTCCGGCAGGGTGAACGCGGTTCATATTACGCTTGATGTAAGCCCGGGCCTGTTCGGCTATCTTAGAATCCGGCAGAGTCTCTATCAGAGTCGCCAAGGCGACGTTGGCCTTCATGTCCATGTTATCGTTGACGCCGGTGGGGCCCCATTCGGTGAACAGATCCATGAATTTACCCAAGCCAGTTTCGTAAGCCTCGCGGATCTCAGGAGACAGATCCTCCCGTATCGCCCAGTACACATAGGTCAACCAGATCATGGTGCCTCCGAGAAAATCGGAGCGCCGGGCGTTGTTGACCCAGTGGTCCCCGCTCTCGTGTAGGTGGTCGAGCATGATCATATCGACGGCGGCCACAACAAAGGCGCGGTTGAGCACTTCACGCGAACCTCGATAGGGATTGCCGGGGTGATCCCAACGCGCCCACCAAGCCGTGTCTGCTGGCTGGATGTAAAACCCAGGGGAAAATCCGCTGTATCCTGCCCGAATCATGACCCCTTCATCCGTCTCGATGTTCGCCAATAGGAAATTGTCGGCAGCTAGGGTGAGACCCTTGGTCTCGGAAACTCCGTGCCCTCTCCAGTTGCCGAAGAGAAGCCATAGCTTGTGAAGTTCTTCCAGGTCCGTCACAGTCTCTGGATCCACCTCAACGGGCAGCAGATCCACCTCGAAATCACTCTCCTGGAGTGTTGCCAGATAGTCCCGCAATACCACTTGATAATCGTAATCCTGCGGCAGTTGCGTCGGGTGCACGCGCTCTTCCGCGGCGGCCGCCGCGGCGGAGAAAAACACGCCGACCACTAAGGTGGCGCAGAGGTAAACGAGAATTGAGCGCCGCAGGCGCGAAGTATGGAGTTGTAGCATAATAATAAAACCACTTATTGACCGGACTCGATCGGGGATTGCAAACGCGCCCCGCCAAGCGTCAGGCACGAATCCGGCGGGGATTCTGATTGCGACAAATAGTATAATGAAGCGGCATGAGCCGCCAGTTCTGGCACCAGGCAATCCTGTCGGCCCAAGGGATCAGCAAGACCTGGCCCCCATGCGTGGACAAAAGCGGAATCGATCCCGATGGCATCCTTCAATGCGATTCGTTCCGTGACCGGCTCATCCGTCGGATTCAACACCAGCAAGGCCCAGGCGTTTTCGGTATCGTAACGGCGCACCGCAATCAGCAACTTACGATCACATCCGAGAAACGGCAAAATCGCGTTGTTTGGCTCCGACCCAAGATCTATAAAACGCCATAGCTCCCGCCCCCAATCGGCTACTTTGTGCAAAGGGTCGGACGTACACAGCATTCCGCCGAGCATGCCCTGCCAGAGTGCGATGGCCTTGGTCTCCGATTCACTCAGAAAGGTGTGAAAATCACGGAGAAACGCAGCGTCCGGATCGTTCTGCCACCAGACGTTGTTGAAATATTGAACTGGTTGCGATTCCTTGATCATCTGGAGCGGCCCGAATCCTAGTGGATTGTTGCTCCACCCTGGTGCCACATCCCCGCCAATCCGCATGGCGTCCGCATAACCGAGAAATGGCGCATAGGGCGCGATGCAACCGAGCCAGAAGCTTTCGGGGCCGATTTCCTGACGAATACCCTCTAGGAGTTCTCGGAAATATTCCACCGATGTTTTGCCCGGGACATGTCGCATCACCTTGGTAGAATCCTGCAAGCCCCACTTCATGAAGTCGGTTTTGAAAAAGTCGATTCCCCATCCCCTGAACGTTCGGAAAACCGTGCGGATATATGCCATCGCATCGGGATGACTCGTGTCGAGCACATACGTTTCCTCATCGGGGTAACCCCAGGATAGATCGTCGCCGTATCGACGCCACGGTGCCACTGGGGTTCCGTCCAAATCTCGCAAAATCCAATCGGGATGTTCACGATATACGCGACTGCGGTTGCCGACCATGTAAGGTCCGATCCATATTCCGGCTCGGTAACCGGCGTCTTTGATCTTCCGGATCGCAGCTTTCATTCCAGACGCCCAATCACTCGTGGTTTCAAGCCAATCACCGCACGAGGGAAAATAGCCTGCATCAATCTGAATGACGTCTAGTCGAACCTGATCGCGTAATTTCCTAAAACCGCGCAGGCAATCGTCCAGAACCGCTTCTGATAAGCGCTGGTAATGGTAATACCAAGAACACCAGTTAACAGTTGGCGGTCGTGGCGCACGGGCCTTCATGCCCGTCGCTATATACGCGGCGCAATCGCTCAATCCATCTTGAATGGAAGGTGCCCAAGCCAAGCGCAAAGCAGGCAAACGGCACGCCTGCTTTTCAAGTGGAATCGACTCGGTCAAAAATCCGGCTTCGAACATTGATACCGCTTGTGTGGTAGCTTGATGACGAACGGCGTGAAATAGGGTTCGCTGCGCGAAGCGGCGATGATCGTCGGAGGCGACGGTCAAGATGGATGAGGCAGCGGAGAGCACACCACTGACGGTATAACTTTCATGCGGCTCCATGATTTCAGAAAACCGGAGGAAGCCGGACGGACCGCCCATGCCCTTCCCCTGGCGGAAAAACCGTTCCGCGCCCGACAGCCTGGCATTACCAATCGGTTGCACGGTATGAGGAGCCTCTTCGAACCCAGTCAAGACGGAATCAATAAAAATGGAATTTCCTTCGCTCCGAAAGCACAGCGTCAACATGCCATTCTCGCAGGTATAGCGGATCTCGGAATCGCCAACCGTAACCGAAGTCGGCCGGATCGGAATGCCATTAAAGGCCGGATACGCACCGTGAAAACACAGGTCGGGTGCTGTGACGGAAAAAGAACCGTCACGTTTAATTTCCAGTGATAATTTATTGTGAAAAGCCATTTTTATCTTTTATCAACCAACGTTTGGAAAACTATTCACGAAGTCTTTTTTCTCGCAGCTCCGCATGCCGCATTTAGAACCGTGTATTTCAATAAACATGCAATAATCATACAATAATTATGCGACCGTGGACAACGCCAAAGACGACTTTGCCAGACTCTAGAGAGCGACCCGCGAATTGGATGAGTATGCGCAGAGGCGTGCGCGTTCTCGTGGAACGAGAGCGGGCGGAACGCTTCCGACGATTTTAGCGCCTCCGACGAATCAGAGCCAGCCCAAGGGCGAGAGCCCCAAGCAAGGACGCCGCAGTAGCCGGTTCGGGGACAGCTATGACGTCGATCGTGCCAGTTGTGTAGAGATTGTCGAAGTTCCACGCCAAGCCACTGTCGAGATTGAAGGTGTTGATGGTATCGAAGCTCCCAGCGATGGTCGAGAAATTGAGGATTTGGAAGCTATCTCCCGAGGAGGGATCAAAGCTGCTGATGGACAAAAGGTTGAGGGTGCCATCAAGGTTTGCTGTACCGCTGGCGGAGAAGAGCTGATCGTATTCCGTTCCTACCGTGGTGCCGCCCAACTCAATTTGCAGGATTCCGACGTTGGTCTGGCTGTAGTCGCCGTTAATAGTAAGGATGCCGGATGAATTACCGGGGGTCACCAAGCCAGAATTAGTCACATTGCCAGTAATGGTCCCATCGCCGCCGAGGGAACCGGTGGAACCCACCGTGGCCGAACCAAAGAGGGAGCCGCCGTCGCGGACATTGAGACTGCCGGTGCCGATGCCGCCTACGGTCACGCTACCGGTGCCGCCGCCGCTGAGAGTCCATCTAGAATCAGTCCCGCTGATATTCACAGTGCCGTTTGACCCAGCCAGATTACCGATAATTGGGGTTCCGTTGGTGGTGGTGACCGCGCCTCCATTCAAAATATCCATCACCCCTGTGCCTGCTTCCCCCACCTTGATACTAGCGGAGTTAGAGGTGCTGGCGGTGCTGCCAGCTCCAGTGACGATCAGGTGACCCTCGCTGCCAGCGTTGCTGCCGATTATGAAGTCTCGACCGTCAAAAGTGCCGCCAGAATTGACCTCGATGGTGCCCGATCCCCCACCATTCTCAGCGAGATAAATAGTCCCATTCGCGTCCACTGTGCCCCCATTAGAAACGGTCACCTGGGTGGTGGTGGTGCCAGTTGAACTACCTCGGTTGATCCTAAAGAGGGAACTAAGATTGAGCTCCGAGCCCGCTCCGTCGACGGTGATATTAGCCACGGTTTCGTCTAAGCCAGCGTCGGCGCCAACATTACCCGATCCGGTATTGAGTGATGCCAGTGAAAGGACGCCCCCGTCGGTGATATTAATCGTGCCAGCACCAGCGTTCCCGTCGCGATACCCACTCACGGTCCAGGTTCCGCCAGCAGCATCCCACTCGCTGTCCGCCCCACTGATGTTGATGGTGCCGACTTGTCCCTGGATACCAACGCTCACCGCCCCAGTAGTGGTGGTAAGTACGGAGCCGCCGGTGACATTGACCTCTCCGGAGGTCACGAAACCACCAAACGAGCCGATAACCATGCTACTGCCAACACTGGCAGTGGCTCCGTCGGAGAGATTGAAGACGGCGGTTTCGTCCACACCTGCCAGATAAAGAAGAGTCGAATAGGTCAAAGAGGTTCCGGCGCCAGACGCGGTGATTCCTCCAGATCCAATGTCCGTCCGCTGGCCAAACACCACAGTCGAACCGCCATCCACCAGCAGATTGCCGGTGGCGTTGCTGGTGCCTACGACAACCGTGTTGGCGTTATTCCAAGTGGTGTTGCTCACTGTGAGATTGCCAGTTCCGCCGCCAGTGGTGCCGACGCGGGTCCTCTCCGTTGAGAGGGTGCCAGTGCCATTACCCAGAACAGTCAGAGAGGCAGATGATGCACTCGCTCCGCTGACCTCGAACGAGACCGGACTCGAGCCAGTATTGGTCAACTCGTATTCGAAGGTGCTAAGATCGTAGGTGACCACCCCGTCGCTCACCAGTGCCCGGTCGTTGGTATAGTCGCCATCGAAGTCGACGGTGTAGGTTTCGTCGAGGTCGAAGGTGGCCGCATCGGTGATCCCGGGGAGGCCGCCGGTCCAATTGCCTCCTGTGCCGAAGTCGCCCCCAGCGACGTTACTCCAAGTGGAATCAGCATGGGCGGATGCCGTCCAAATAAGGGCGGCGAAAGCGAGAAGGGGGTAGCGGGTGTAGTTTTTCATGTTGCTCACCCTGCCCCACCTCATGACGCTGTCAAGCAGTATTTAGTATGTTTTTAATATGTTTCCTTGGAGGGCACCTCTGGAAACCCTTCCAAAAGTTCAAAATTCATTAAAACTAGTCCCTACGAGGCGATTACTACATCTATCCTCATTCACATGAGCTACGAAAATCCGAAAAAAAATCCGCGACTAAAGCTTGGCCCAATAAGGTGCTAGCGGAACAACTGCATTCGACGCAACCGCTTCATCAATGGCAAAACAAGTAAACGCGCTGGTTAGACCGTGGTCTAGGCCAGTGTAAGGATTTTCTTCGCCCTTCATACAATTAACTATGTTAAGACCAAGAACCTCATCGCCCCCTCCGTGGTTGCCACTGATACCGACATCGATCCGTTCGATTTTCTCGTCGAAACCTATCCGCCCGACTTCTATCTGCCCCGAAATAACATCCGCTCGGATCGAGCCTTCAGTCCCACAGAGATACATACGGCGCTCGGGGATACCAACATTCATGTTGGTGTGGAATGTGGCCCTGACACCACTTTCATACTCGATAATAGCCACTTGGTTATCAGCGATACTTTTCTCTGAGCTAAATGGATCAACCGCCTCCAAGACGTCCCAACTCGAGTAAGCCTGCTTGCCTTTATCGTTCCGCCCCAAACGTTGGCTGTGATGCGCATTCTCCGGCGTAAAGAAGTCCAGACCCGCAAAGCTAGCGACACGCGCCGCCCGACTTCCTGTAAGCCAGTTGGCCAAATCAATATCATGACTACACTTTTCCAATAAATGTGTTCCAGCATTCAACGCATCACGGCGCCAATTACCCATAATATATCCTCCATGGCTGAAGGGTAAGGTCTCATTAAACTCCATACTGATCAATTGGCCGATGGCACCCGCGTCCAAAAGCTCACGGATTTTGCGATAGTGCGGTGAGTATCGAAGCGTAAATCCAATAATAAACTGAGCGCCCGCTTTCCTCCACCCTGCCCTCATAGCTAGACAGTCTTCAATCGTAGTGGCCAAAGGTTTTTCACAAAAAACATTTTTACCTGCTTCGAATGCGGCGAGCACATGCTCGCGGTGGAAACAATTCCAACTTCCCACCATAACCCAATCAATTGATGGATCTTCAACCAGATCTCGATAGTCGCCCACGACTCTCGCATTCGGCGCGATCACTTTCTGAGTCGCGGCAAGGCTTTCCTCGCTCGGATCACAGATCGCACGCACATCAATCAGATCAGAACCATGCGCAATGACATGCTCCATAACATAGCGTAGGCGTGCGCCACACCCAATTAACCCAACCCCTATTTTTCGGCTATTCGCCAAAGACTCGCTCTCAGTTTTTTCCATAATACAAGTAATGCTTAATCGAATCTAAATTCACACCTCAAGTTCATGAATTAAGAATGAATGTCAAGGGATGAGGAAAGATAGTCCACCTTCTGCCTGCAGAAATACCAGGCGCAGAAGAGAACTGGATGCGAACGTCACTGCCACCATCACGGCAGAGTTCAGCAATGGCGCACGGGGGACGATTCACGCCACCCGCTGGGGTGATAAGTGCATAATTAGAGCTTTTTAAATATCCTCACTGTTCAACCAGCGAAAGGAAACAATTCGGTACTGACGACCAAAGTCGCCGCCGCTACCGACGGACTCTGGCAGACGTTGCACGACGGCTTCGCAAACAGCCGTCGCTTTATCTGCATCGCCCAAGCCGAACTGCGATTCTCCGTAGCCGCGCACTCGAAAGGTATCGGAACGTGCGGATATGACCGGAGCAAGCGCGTCGATGATATCCGCTTGAGATAGAAAGCCAGGCAAGTTGCGGCCAGTCGGCCCCGTGTTGTGCTCCGGAATTAAGCGTAGCAGAGCGGTGTCCGAATAGGCCTCGTCGTCAAAATCGGAATTCACCCCACTGGCGTCGATGGCTTCTTGCAGGATGCCCATCAAGCCCTCGACGCCAGCGCTAACTTTGCGGTTCGCAAAATCGGAAAGCGAGACGAAGGGCCCGCGCGCTTTGACTAGGCGAACGATCTCGGTGGCGAGAGACTCGACCTCTGCCGAGGAGAGACTGCGATAACCTTTATAACTAAGTGGGCTGAGGTGCGCGACCTCGTCGTAAGCAAGATCTTGATAGTCCGCTTGCCCCTGACTTGGGAATTGGCTGCGAGCGAACGGGTGTGGGTAGAGCAACGCGCCATCGCCATCTAACGGCTCCACACGTGCGCTGCCGTCGCGAGTCGGGGCGACCAGACCTTCGAAGCTGCTGAGCATACGGCTCCATGCATAGACACTGGTGGAGTTTATATTGAAGGCACCTACAACGCCGTAGTAATCAGCCGCTCCCTCCAGAGTCTGCAAATCGGCAGCGGTCGGCGGGGTATCGCTGAGCAGTGTCATACGGCTATTCGGCAGTTCCGTCGCCGAGTCGGATGGATCCCACGAGGCCTCCTGCGGTAAGCCTGAGAAGTAGTAGCGATCTAACAAACTATCGTTAAGGAAATAGGAAAGATCGATATCGTTACGATTGTAGCCTCTGTTAGGGTTAGCGAACGTGCTAGGGCCTACCATCAAGCGGTCGCGATAGAGGACGGGGCTCACCAAACTATTGCCAAAGGCATAGGAAGGACTCGTCACCCTATCCGTCCAATTTGCGTGCTGAAGCACTCCAAGGCTGAGGGGTTCGATCCCTACGGGAGCCTCGAAAAAAGGGCCTAGGAAATTAATTGGGTGGCTGTAAGAGGCGAGGTTGCCGACGATGAATCCTTCGGGGGCATAGTCGAATTTATCCCCACGGTAGCCCATGTAGCTGACAAAAGCGGCCGGATAGTCGTTACGGACATCGCCTACGTCCGTCTCCGTCGCACGGTAGTTGAAATCGGCAAGATAACGGATGGCAAAAGGCTCAGAGTTAGGGAAAGGACCGCGAAAAGCATATTCATGGTTGTATTTGTTTTCCATCGAGGCCCCCTCCATGTAACCGTAAGATCGATCAGCAATGCGTCCGCGAGTAACATTAGCCGTGAGCGGGACGATGGGAGGGAAGGGGATCGTCGTACGCATGTCCCCCCAGCGCACACGATAAAGTAAATTACCATCAAGTCCGGTATCGCTGGCCAACGGGCCTGTGTCCGATGTCGCGACTGCTGAAGTAATCTCGTGGACGACTTTGCTTACGGTATCACCGCTCTCGTCGGCTTCTTCAATCGTCAGGCGCGGATTCCACGGCCACCAGTTGGATCTTTGGTATCTGTCCTCGACCGTATAAGCACCCACCTGATAGCTAGGATGATAATACCCAAACGAAAACTTAAGGTTGCCGGCGGGCAAAGCAATGCCCGTATCAATGTACATATTATGCTGGTCGTTCATTGCACTCAGCGCATTTTTCTCGAGTTCGTTACTCTCGCCATCGCCTCCCACAGCTCCCACCTCAGAAAGCCTATCCTTCAGGTGGAGGAAGGCGACCTCGCCTGGCTCTAGGCTGATATCATTCATGTCGAAAAGCAGGCGGTTCACCAAGGGATTCTGCGCAAGCGGATTGCCGTCGTAGCCGATGCCGTTCCCTGAGTTGCCAATAATCGACTCAGACTCAAACTTATAGTGATTTGTTCCGGAAACTACAACATAGTCGCCGTTCACGTCTTTCTCGAATTCCGATCTGTATATATTGCCTAAAAGAGTATCGTATTTAAGCATCGGTTCGATCCATTTGTCCGTATCAACGTCCAATATCTTTAGGGCATACACAGCGACAAACTTCATATCCAACTCGTAGTCCTGAGCCGCTAGCGGGTGATTGTAAGGGTTCCACAAAACCACAGTCGGAAACATGTGCAAACGCAATTGTCCATTCGTTTTGGTAAAATCAACATAGAGTGAAATGGCAGCAATCATCGGGTGGAACCCATGGATCTCCCCTTCTTCATGAGCAGTGACTTTAAGGGCAGCCTCGTGCCCGGACTGGCCGGACGCCAATGAAGGGTTCAGGAACGAGCGTAGCAGTGCCATATTCGGTTCCAGCATTTTGTGCCTTTCCAGGGTGGCGTAGTAGGGAACCAAGTCGAGGTCTTCCAATGGATCCCCTGTCTCGGGATTTAGAACCAATCCTGCTGGAGCTTGGCTAAAATGAGTCAGGTCCCATTTATTACCACCAAATTTAACATCGGTGAGAAGCCCGATACTACTGGCCGTCACATCGTGGAGCAGTTCTGGAACCATCTCGCTATCGATGTGCTGGAGATCGCTATCATCGATCGATTTGGCGATAATTTCAGAGTAAGCGGCCTCGTCCGTCACTTCATAAGTATCCGTCTCCATCAAGGGAGCCTTCTGCGGGCTGCCTAGCCGTTTATAGTAATCGTCGTCCGTGGCCGTGAGTTCGCTTAGATAATCTGGTTCGTCGATATTCCAGCGCGCCTTCAGCCCTTCATCAGCAACCCAATAAGCAAAGGTGCCTTCCTCGCCACTTGACTCGGTTTTGACGCGCACCGCATCCTCAAAAGCAACTTCCGCGTCTGAATAGACTGGTGCCTGCCCCGCATCCGCCACAGAATAAATGCTCCCTGGATGGGGCAAAATATTGATCATGCCTGCCTCATCCTTCAAGTCAACGGCTGGATCCGGCGAATCGCCACTAACTAGATAGCCGACAAGTTCCTTCTGCGCGTTCAGTTTTTGATGAGCGGCGACATCGGCAAAAAAGGCGGTTTTATAAAGATCCGAGCGCATGTCCTTCAACTCTTGCACCGTGCGCGGCTCCTTCCATACAGCTGTCCAGTGAGGGTTTTCGCTGTTAGGAAAAAAGTCTAACTCCGTATTCGTCGTCACACGACGATCCGACCCCGTCATCGCCTGCAAGCGTCCCACTCCCACCATCATGCCTAAAATCGCATTTTGCTCGGCTTTTAACTGATCAATAGTTTGCCGAGCCGCACTAGTCTCCACCTGCACCAAAGTTACAATCGAAAGCAAGAGCACCAAAACAAAGGCCATCAAAGAGAGTGCCAGCACTAAAGCGAAGCCGCGCTGTGGGCGATATTTGGGGGCAGAATAATGCAGCATAGGTATGTGGCTTAAACATCTAGGTATAAAAACCAGAGTGTCCTATAAAATTCATTTACATTAGAGCAGAGTCAAACCAAAAATCTAGGTATTATAGCATCGAAATCGTCCTTTTGAGCAACGGTCATCAGGCTCCAAGCCTCCCGTTCCATTCGAAAGGGTGTAACTCGAGGCTTTATGATTACGTCCCACTCGCACTCGCCTAGGCTTTTGATTTGGAAGCGGGCGGAAACGCCCGCCCTCCCGCATGGAAGTTTTGCCAGCGGAATCTAATTTAAACGCTTGACCTCTACAACAAGAAGGAGTCATTCACTATTCATATGTCCAAGAAAGACTTTTCCAACTTGCGCGCTAAGGCGAATCATTCTACAGTAGAAATTTCGTGTTATCTGACGTGTTATCTGACCTCGCGCTCTGCTGGCAGTGATTTGCCTCGGATTCGCATTCTACGGCGTGAAGAGAAAGAGTTCACGTTTGACCATGACTATGCGGAATATTTTGATGGTTTAAGCTCGGAAGGTGCCGAAGTGATTTTTGAAGGCGAATTGGAATTGATCAATAAGGGAAAGATCGTCTTTCATGACAAAACGGTAGAAAATGGCACGACATACGTTTACTGGGTTTCACTTCCAGATGGATCGCCAACGGGGCCAGTTGCAGTGCGCGTTCGCGATACGGAGCTTTGGTGGCCGAATGACAAAATCGAACATCGTTTGCAGGCACTCGCGGAAAGATATCCACAAATCGTGCGAATGCAGGAGTTTGGCACAACAATTCGCGGGCGTTTTATTCGAGGATTGGTTGCAGGAAATTCCGATAAACTAATCGCCTTGATTGGCGCAATCCATCCTGGTGAATCAGGGCCGGAGTTAATTGTGCCCGCTCTTGAACGTGTCTTGGATGATCACCCAGAAGTATTAGAGCAAGTCGGCGTTGCGATTTTGCCATCAGTGTGCATTGATCAACGTGAGAAAATGGTTGAAGGCAACCCATGGTATTTGCGAAAGAACTTTAACGAAGTTGATCTAAATCGCAATTTTTCGGCAGAATGGGAAAACGTCGAATATACATACGACTTGGTAACTTCCGATCCTGACGCCGCGACTTATCGCGGGGCTGCGCCTTGTTCCGAGCCAGAGACTCGTGCTGTTATGAATTTTATCGAGCAAACAAAACCGCTCTGCGTCTTCTCCTATCATTGCCTTGCGGGGATATGTGGCCCGAACTTTTTGACCTCCAAATTTGCTGCCGATAATAGTGGATTTAAAGGGCGATGTGAAAAATATGCCACACCTTTTCAAAATGGGTTTTATGGAAACGCAGAAAAAGAAGTGAATTTACAATTTGCTTGCACGTCTGGCAGCTTGAACACTTGGCTTTACCAGCAATGGAATATTCCTGGTTTTGATTTGGAATGGGAAGGCGATGAAAAGTCCAGGATTTCTCTTACGGATAATGTGACACGAGAATTAATGACTGAATATCAAGATCGGCATTATCAAGCGTTGCTGCGTGTTTTGCAAGGGGCTTAAAAAAAGGGGCATGCCGTGTATTTGTGAGCAAATCTCCAGCTAAAGTGTCCACCTCGCAGCTACTTAAACACCTCACCTGTTGCGAGTTCAATCACCCCACCACCGGCTAATTTAACGCTGGCCACACCATCGGAACTCAGCTGAACAGACTGCACCTTGGATTCGCCTCGGTTCGGCTCCAGTACAGTTGCGAAGGTGACGGAATTTCCTTTGACTCGGCTGATCATACTCGGCGTCCGGTCGTAACCAGTCTTTGTATTCGGGTTATTCATACCGGTGTAGGCTAGGTAAAATTCAGCGGGTTGTGAGACGGCTTGATGCAGATTCAAAAAGACCGGGCTCTCTTCTTTGCCCTGCTTGGTTAAGTCCCATTCTAAAGCAAGCGAGTCCCCCGAAGGCAGTTGCTCGACATCGACTAACTGGTCGTAGTTTGCGGTGGTGCCTAGTGCGTCCGATGGCAGTGGCTTACCCTCTGGGCGTTGCCCCCAAGTGCCGAAGTTGTGATAGACAAAGTCAAAATCTGCGGTCTCCTCACTGCTGAGACGATCCAGTACCAGGACGATGCCCTGCTCTAGTAAAACGGCGCGTTCGTGAACGACGCCCTCGTAGTGACCAGTCAAACGTGAAGCTGCGATTTGGCGCTCCCCCTTGATCTCCAATTCGATTAACTCCCCCGCTGTGAGCACCTGGTTTTGCTGATTAACGATCACTAAGTTGTGTCCAATCGAAGAGACTCCGACGAATGTTTTGAGAGCCTCCGCTGGCTCACCGAAGGTCATGCCGCCTCGCCCCATATTGTAAGCGGAGCCTGTGCCATGACTGAACATGAGACCGAAGGCACTAAGCGTAATCTGGTTGCGATCATAGGCTCCATGGAAGGGGTTCATGCCATAGTCGAGTGAAACCATGACTTGCTCATCCACCGTCTGCCCCTCACGGAGAAAGACCATGCCCCCATCAGGGAAATGGATGGACTCCTTAGTAATGAACTCAGTCAAATCACCCTTTTCTTGGATCAAGCCCAGCCGTTGTTGGTGGACTCGATCGTAAAAATCACTGAAGTTCGAGATTTTCGGCATAAACTCATTTTCAGGAAACAAGCGCGACATTGTCGCGGCCTGCGGCGTGCGCCGTGCCATACTCCAGCGTCCACTGTCGCCCGCATTAGGCACGTAGCCTGCCAAATTGGCACGCTCAAAAGGCATAATGAGTGCCTGCGGCAGCGCCGATAAATCGACTGGTAGGTCGATCCCTGTGTTCTTCAGGAAAATCAGTGATTTTACATACTCCGTCATCGCAGCATAATGATAATTGAGCGGTCGGCCCTCGCTACTAAATCCGTCGGGGGCGATATCCGTCACTCGATTAACTAAACCGGCATCGCCGTAGAGGGCATTATAGACCAAAGTCGCATCGTTGAAAGCAATCCCTTGCAGCAGCAAATTATGATTCGTGGTATCCGTCATATTACTGATACTGGCGGGAAACTTAATCATCTCGGTTGCACTGGGTAAGATAAAGCCTTCGTAGATCGATTGCATCGCAGCCTCATCCAGCACACCCGCCTCAGCGATGGCCGAAAGCAAGCGGCTATGATGCTTGAAAAAACGATTAGTACCGTAGGTAGAGCTGAAGGCGACGCGCGATGAAGCTAATATCGGAGAGCTCTTGCCCCAAGGCGTATCAAAACCGGAAAACCAGTTGAGCTGCGAATACTGCTTGCCATAGAGTTCAAATAACTCTCCCGCCTTCTCGGCGTATTTCTTCTCGCCAGTCGTTAGATAGGCAATGGCTAGTGCCTCCACCATGCCGCCGTGATCTAGATACTCTCGCCAGAACGTATCAGCGAGCGGCGTGCCAAATTCATTGAGCCCAGTCGCCTCATCCACAATTCGGGGCATTTCATTAGAAGGCTTTAGCGGACTCTTCGTTCCAGGGATGCTGGGAATACGGTTCTTCGGATGCGACTTGGCTCTTGGGATGGCGGTGAAAGCGATCTCTAATATCTGATCAGCTTCGGCTAAGTCTTTCTCGATTCGGAGCTCTTTGGCGAAGCTGACTCCTTGCGCCAAATACTGCTCGCGGAGATAGTCGAGATTGGTTTGCGAAAGGAGCACCTGGCGACGATACCCCTCTGGTAGCGGCGCGACGAGGACGCCCTCCCAGCGAATCGCCTCGTCCCACGAATCTTTTTGAAAGAAGTCCAGTTGCAGCGCTTCGGCATAGAGTGGTTTGAGATCGGTTTCCTTGGGCAAGACAGCAGTCACCGTCACTGCGCCGACTGCAGCATTGTCTAGATCCAGTTGCTTCGGTTCAATATTGACCTCAAAGGCTCCGTGCTCGCTGTGTAGGCGAGCCTCGAATGAGGCAGGGCGCCCAGTCGTATTAAGTAACTGATACTCGATGGTATAGACTGCGTCGCCTGCTTCATTATAACTTAGACGCGGCCAGGTGATAGGCAGTTCGAAGTCGGGCTTTAAACTAAAGCCTGGTTCGAAGAACCGAATATTACGAAATTCAATGGTAACGCCTGCGCGATTTGCAAGTCCGACAAACTCCATAAAGGTGTCTTCAACCATTCCATCGTCCTTGTCCCATGGGAACCAACTTGGGGTGTCTAGCTTGAAGTCTCGCCGATGCCAGACGTCGAGTTCAGTCGTCTGAATAGCGACATCCCACTCGTGGATTTTATAGCGACGCAAGCTCCCAACATGACCTTTGGCAAGAAACTTAACATTTTGAAAGCCTTCACCGGAAATTCGAAAGTCGAAACTAAGCCATTCGACGTAGCGAAGGTTAGCATGAAGCGAACTCGATGAGTCGAGTTTCAAAACCCCTTGAGCATTAGCGGGTAACTCCCACTTTAATGGAGACGCAACGGAATCACCGCCATGCACGGTCGAGTTGGAGCTGATCCAAGTGCCGCTCTGCGGGCTGGCCGTTACTGTGACTGCCAGACCCGTGAAGACGGAGAGAAATAAATAGTTTTTTATATTCATAGAATTTGTTGAACTGTAGATCGATCCGGATATTTGAAGCAGTAGCGCGAATGAATACCAACGATTATTTGATTGTAGACTTCACGAGACTAAGCTTAGTTTATGGTAAGATTGAGCAAAGCTGCCACCTACGTGATCGTAAAATGGATCTCCTTTGCGAATCGATCCTCGCGCCACGGGGACGCCGGTGGCAGCAGATTTATACAGTGCCGAGATAAACTCGATCGTGCGACGCGCTTCTATGCCGCTGACAAGTGGTCGCTGCTTCGCATGGAAGTCTTGAATCATATTTCCGAGTTGGGTGCAGTGCTGCGTCAAATCGTCGCCTTCGACCTCGCTGAACTGTCTTCTCGATTTCGTATCAACACAATCTAGCGTATGAAAATGCCACTTGTCCTTGAGCATGTCATATTGGGCACCTTCCGTCCATGCAGTGCCCTCTTGAAAGTCGTATCGTACATAAGTATTTTGCTTCGGGCATAGCGTGGAATTAAGTACACTACCGAGAGCCCCGTTTTCGAAAACAACGGTGGCCACAGATATATCCTCAGTCTCAATATCGTGATCGAGCGTGGCGATGGAGGCTTGCACCTCTTTCCACTCTCCCATCGTCCAGAGAAACATATCCATAGCGTGGATGCCGTGGTTCAGGGTGGTGCCGCCCAGCTCTTTTTCCCAAGTGCCACGCCATTCCGCTTCGTAGTAATCCTGCGAACGATACCAGTTGGAGTGGCAAGTGCCGACGAGCACACGCCCCATTAAATTAGACTCGACAATCTGCTTAAGATGCTGGGGAACACTGCCGAAGCGAAATTGCGCGACACTGGAACAGTAGCAACCGGTCGCTTCTTCGACTGCGGCAATGCGATCTAGCTCGGCCAGCGAAACACAGAGTGGTTTCTCGCAGAGCACCCAGGCGCCCGCTTCCATCGCCCTAATTGAGAGATCCACATGATAGGCAGGAGGCGTCGCAATGCACACAATGTCTGGCGTTTCTTGAGAAAACATTTCCAATGCATCTGAATAGACGTGAGGGATTTCGTATTTTTTGGCGAAAGCCTGTGCTCGCCCGAGGTCCACATCCATCACGGCGGTGAACTCAGCCTCATTGTGTGGGAACATTACCTCACCAGGATCAGCATGTGGTCGTACGTGGTAGCCCGCAATACTCCCGGTGCCTACTAAGACTATTTTCAATTTCCTCATTTTATTCTTCAAAATTTATATAAATCTAACGTACGTAGTTAGGACTCCCAAGAGTCGGATAGAAAGTGGAAAGCGAGTTCATGGTTTTGGCGTTTGGGTAGAAAAGGGAATACTAGAAAGTCGCTGCGCTAGTTTCTGAGCAATCATAGCGGCCCCGTAATCGGAGGGATGTGTGCGGTCGGCCAGGAGACCATGTGAGCTGCCGAGCAGTTCCATGCCGTCGATCAGGTAGAGATTCGGGTCGCTTGCTTGACGGGCGGTCACGACTGCTGTGATCGCTTGTCGAATGCCATCCGTACGACCATCTTCGGGGTCGGCATCTGGATAGTGCCAAATCGGGGTCACGCAGATGATCGGCTTCTCGGGGTGTGCGGCTCGTATCGTATCCAGAAAAGTGTTGTATTTCACCTCGTAAGCAGCCGCATCTTCGCGATAGGAGTTGGTGCCAATATGTAGGCTGAGCACATCCCAATCGTTACGTGCTGCAATCGCTTCGGCAAAAAAAGGTTGCGCCCTGGCGATGCCACCAAAGCCGAAGTTAATCGGCTTCCACCCTAACTTTTGGGCACTCTGCTCCACCCAAGTGAAATCCGGTGAGGTAACATTAGCTCCATGTGTAATCGAATCCCCATGCACCAGCCAACGAGTTTCAGCTACGTTTGGCTCCGACTCAGAGGATTGTGTGGTGGATATACGCATGCGGCTTCCTTCAGGTGGCCGCTCCGCAGTTAAAGGAGCGGAAATACTAGCTTGCCCCGTAAGCTCTCTCTTTACCTCGACGCGTCGCAATTCCACTTCAGCATGCGTGGGGAAGTAGAGCGTCAATGTTTGACCTTCTGCATTGCGTGGCAACTTCCAAGACAAAGTGCGAGGCTCCTTAGAACCAGCTGCGACGCTAATCGTCGGATGCACTTTGAGATCGTCGAGATAGAGCGCCCAATTGGTAGGGTAATCGTCATCATTTATAGTTCGGATAGTTACGTCGAGTCCCTTGGCACCTTCAGCGGGAAGCTGCAGTTTCACTCCAGAGGAAAGCTGCGCGACAAAAGCCTCGGCCTTCGACATGGCCTGGAGCGTCGTCGGCGTGACTCGACGCGGGATGACGCCGTCGGGCGTCAGCACAAAATGATCCACGCCCGTCCAAGCAAAGCCATTACTGAAATCAGTCGTATGCCAAAAGCTACGGTCACGATGAAAGCTTAACCCCTTTTCGTGCGCAGGAAACGCCCCCGAACTCGAAAGCACTGGCTCGCTCCCCTGCTCTCCTAAAGATGCATCGATTCGACAAGTGACCCAGCGGATCACGGGCGGTCGTTGACCATCGACTGAAAAAGCTTCGTAGGGAACTATAATTCTCGCCGTCCAGATGCCGTCTTTAACTTCGCTAGAAACTTCTAGCCAATCCGCATTTTCAATCGGTTCGGACTCCCAGTTGCGTTGGCCGCCAGGACTTTGAGTGAAAAACCTCTTAGACCACGACCGCCCCTCTGGCGTGACGTGCCATTCGGTATAGTAATCAGCTCGGGGATCTTCTAGAAAAAGCTCTAACACATCGCCCAATTCCCAGGTGTTTTCTTTTTTAGAGATGGCACGATTGGCCGCGTCCGCATCGGTCGCCTTAAACTCTGCCACGACATGAGTCTGCGTGCCATACACTCTAACTCTGGTTTCCTGAAGCGCGCTTTGGCTCGGTGACTTCGACCAAGCTTGTCCCAAATTAAACCAGCCCGTCGGCTCCGCAGCGCCCAGGCTAAGGCTTATTGATGACGCGAATAAGCTATAAACGATCAGCCCTCGGAGGAGCGCGGCGATGGAATTTGTAGTTACAAAAGATAGTGTATTGCTAATAATCATTCTATATTCATTTAAAAACTAAGTTGGCAAGTCTGTAACCGAAAAGATGTGTACAGCCTATTCAGCGCTCTTCTGTGGCCATGTGCTGGATTAAGCGGTAGGTTAGTAAAACGTGCCCTCGCTCGGAATTGCTGACCGGCCGATTTCCCGCGATGATGTTCATACGCATATGGGGAATCACTTGGGAGGAACGCTGGTAGGACGGCCTCCAGATGCCCTTGGCGTCCTTTGCTCGCAGGTCGATATTTAAGTACGAAAACTGATCCGCATCGACGGGTAACAGGAGCGTCTCATTCGGCGCGAGAACGACGGTTTCCTTATTCACAAACCCCTTCAGCTCGTGCGAGCTTAGATTATGGAAACGAACGGTGTTGCGCGGATGCGCTTTCAAACTGTCGTCAAAAACAAGCATCCCCAATCCATTCCCCATTTGGGCGAAAAAGGCTATATAGTTATCCGAATCTCCTGGCAGTTGCCGCGAGATGTAGGGCACCATGACTTCTTCGCCATCGACTTGCTGTTTGCGATACACGGTAAACTCTTCACGTGGACGAAATGGGTGAGAGACGCCTCGCGAGGCATTTACAATGCGAAGACGTTTGTACTCCGTGCCCGCACGGTAATAGAGACCTTCGCTCAAATTGGCATCAATATAGCCAATCGAAACGAAATGGATGACCGCTGGAAGTTCCTCAGCATCTTCAACTGCTTCGACAATTACCTCCGGTTCTGGTTCGGCCTGCCCCGCCGCGTTAGTGGACAACAACATGCACGAAACCAACAAACAAAAGTAGGCTTTAATTAAAAATTGAGTATATAAATACATAGGCAGACTGCTCAGATGCCTTCTCTACTTGTCGAAACGTTATGAAAAAATTCTGGGACAAGAGTCGCCTGCAAATGTTGTAAATCGGATTGGCTGAAGGAGAAAAAAGAACTAAACTACTCATTCTATTTTCATTCATATCCGTTCATCGGAAGAGCGCAAGTAAATTTATATTTTAATCTCAACGCAGCGTGTAATTACGATTCACGCTCAACACTCGCAAGCCTCTAACAAGCGCATGACTTCGCGGGTCTCCGCAATGGGCACAAATGGAGGATGATTCAGGGCAAAATAGTCGTAACAGAGTTGATAATAATCAAGTGGCTCAAAGTCACTGATGGGCACGACCTTAGTCTGCCATTTCAACTCGCCGAAAGAGTTGTACTTGCGATCAGCCGCCGCCAAGCCTTCGTGGGCTTTGGCTTCGGGCAAGGATTTTGGATCGAGCGTGCGCACGATGAACTCATTTTTCGCTTCGTCCGAAACTACGCTACCGTATTTGCCATGGATGGCCCAAGGCTCCGCACGAATCGCGCTAGCTTGAGAGATATCCACATCCAGAATACAGGAACTCTCAGTCTCAATGATGATCTTAGCGACATCATTGGCGTCGCCTAATGTAGCGATACTTCTCGTAAGTCCATAAACGCTGGTCGCACGACTGCCGGACAGGTACAATAGAAGGTCTACGTAATGGGCGCCATAGTTCATCAACATCCCGCCCCCAAACTTTTTGAACGCTTGCCAATCCGCCCGACGACAATAGGTCGAACTGGTATATTTCATCATGTGAATGGGGCCCAAAAGCCCCTCATCTAAAATATGCTTCACCGCCACCGTTTGCGCAGTCGTCCTATTGGGTTGGTAAACCATCAACTTACGCTGCGAAGATTCCATTGAGGCGATCATCCTGTCCACTTCCTGTAAAGAAGTCGCCATCGGTTTGTCGCAAAAGACGTCCAAACCTTTGGCAAAGGCCAGACAGACTTGATCACAATGAAATTGAGTCGGTGATGCGATGATGACCAAATCTGCTTTCTCATGCTCCAAGCAGTTCACATAATCTTCATACGTGCGAAGATCGCAAAGCGACTTCGCTTCTTCAAGTCGAGAGACCTCTGGATCGACCACAGCGACCAAATTGAATCCTGGATGCTTCAGTAGTTCATGAAAATGGTAGTCCCAGCCGATCCGCCCAAGACCAACTAAGATCGTATTTAGCTTTTTCATCGTTAATTTTAATGGATTAAAGAAGCTTGAAAAACGTAGAGTCAACCTTAATCGTGTTATATTCATTCTAATCATTCTAGGTGAGCGCAACCATCTTGCCGATTGTGCTTAGCTTCCGCCGAAGGCGTCAATCTCCGTGGATTTGACATGGGACGTGCATGACTCCCAATCAAATTGCCCACTTCAAGCGCCTCAGTGCATATCCACGACGACGTCCCCAATACCCGAACGGAGAAAGCTGAAGCGCACTTCTGGGTGATCTGCCAATAGTGACATTGGAACCGCACTGTCGGCGATCTGTTTTGAAACCATCAAGGCGCTCAAACGCATACCGAAGGGATTATCATGATGCCCGGGGTGCCAGATTGAAACCGCGTCTGCTTTCCAAGTTTCTTGAGGGCCCACTGTGGCAGCATGTGTCGGGATCAAACTCACATTCCCGCCTCCACTCGTCCGTGCATTCTGAATGAGTGTGACTGGGTGTAATTTAACAATACGCGTCGCCAGCTTGCGGTATTCCTCAGGCGTCGGTGGCGCATCGACGTATTTGCCCGCTCGTGGCAACGGATCATTGAAAGCCCAGTGCTTGATCTCCCCTTGCCCGCCTTGCATCAGCACACAGCGGACTTGATCATAACTGTCACTGTATGCCTGCAGATCACCACAGGGAAAATGCTTATTCGCAGTCGGCATAGCCAGCTCTTTGCGAATGCGATCAAAGCACTGCGTATTATCGCAGCGAGCAAAGGACAATGGATGCGACTCGTCGACTGGCACCCCATTTTCCAACCATTCGTCCATGCCCCAAAAATGCGCATCCAACTTTCCCAGATCTATATCCAGCGCGTTGACCATCTGAGCCACCAGCGGCAATTGCTCAGTAGGCCCGACCGGCCCGCAAATGCCCGCTGGGTTGTCGGGTGTGGATTGCTTCCATGCATTTAGGTATTCCAATGCTTGAGCCGTATATAATTCCTGAGGCGTATCATAGATACGGACAGTAAATCCTGGACGTGATAATTGCTCAAGATCCTTAACGGTTAAGCGAGCGGCATCCTGAAGAATATCTGGTTCCAGCGTCGTGTAGTCCCACCACCCTTCGGCTAATTTACTAATTGGTCTAGGCATAATAGTTTCTGCTAATTTGTTTAATCGTTTTTGTGAAAATTTGAATTGATAAGACAAGAAGATCCGAGCAGATCAGCAATCGGATCAAAGTCCGCAGGCCCGAAGCCCAGTGGATTGTGACGTATCAACCCTTCCGCCTGCGCAAAAGCGCCCGAAAGCGTCCCCATTTCTGAAGCCATGGCAGTCATCTCAAATTCAAGCACGGCCATCCCTTGCGAATCCTCTAGCCATTGAGCCTGACTCTTGTGACACAAAAGCATCTCAGTTTTTATTAACATGACATCACTAATGTCGACGAAGCGTTCCGGTATGACCTTGCGAGCTAACGGGTCATGCAGCCCATGCGGCATACCATGATAAACAGCCACAGGCTTATCGTAGGGCGCTACAAATGGCTCGCACTTCGCATTCTTCATCCCACGTGAAATGGCAGCCGTCACAGCGAGACGAACACTATTTTGGTGATCTTCAATGTAATCTGCGAGGGCTTGGGTCAGCACAACATCTGGCTGCACCCGACGAACTGCCGCAGTCACTTTGGCCAATGATTTCTGGTCATAAAAAACACCTAAGTCAGGAAACAATGGCGGGTGCATCGTCGCACCAATCACTCTGGCCGAAGCCTGCGACTCTTCCCAACGAATCGCAGCACTCTGCTCAGGATCTAAGACAGAACTCCCCAATGAACCATCCGCCAAATTCAGCATGTGAATTTCGACTCCACGTGATCTTAATTGGATCAAGGTTCCTGCCAACATGAATTCGATGTCGTCAGGGTGCGCAACTATAGCTAAAGCAATCATATATCTATTCATTAAAATATATCATAGAAGCTTGTTTTGATCTTCCTCTAGGTTGCGTAAATAATAACCTGAATTCGTGAGATAAAAATCAATAAAAAGATGGAACCTGTTGGGGTTCAGTGGCTAAAGTAGCCTTGAAGAATGAAAACCGAAACACCCAACAGGTGACAAAATGAAGCGATTAAAACTGGAACAAGGCAAGGAAGAACTTATCAGCACGGGCGGCAATTATTTGTGCGGCCATATTTTGCGCGAGCTAGCTCGGGAGCAATTACCCGAGGGTTTTCAGTCTCGGCGTGAGGGAGCGATCAGCGACCGCGATGTTTTACTGACTATGACTGGTTTGCTCTGCGATGGGCGCTCGGACTTCACCAACGTGAATCAATATTTTGAAGATACCGTTTTTACTCAGTCCTTTGGTATCGAGAATTTGCCTTCTGAGTCGACCTTGCGACAACGCCTAGACGAGTTACCTCAGGCACGCAGCCACCTTGCGCTACGACAGCTAAACGAGTCTGCACTCAAGGAGCGAAGCTTCGGGACAGTGCGGGCGGGCGAATTGGATTTAATCCCCGTAGATATTGACGTAAGTCCACTCGACAACTCGGGCTCTCATAAGCAAGGTGTTTCGTTTACTTATAAAAAGCACGATGGCTATGCACCTATCTTTGCTTACATCGGCACGGAAGGTTACATGCTCAACCACGAACTGCGCCCCGGCAAGCAACACTGCCAAGAAGGCACGCCAAAGTTTATCGGTTCGTGCGTTCAGACACTAGATAAGCTTAAGGTGAGCGGTCAGTGTTTAATCCGCTTAGATAGCGGCAATGACGCCGAGGAGAACTTTGGTTACTTCGGCGGGAATCGCTTCATCGTCAAACGCAACTTGCGAAAGGAAAGCCGCGAACAGTGGCTGGCCACTGCTCGCCGAGTCGGTGAGGTGCAAAGCGATACGCGAGAGGGCAAAAATGTTTATACTGGTTTTGTTGACCACCTTCGCCCCGGCGGTGCGAAGTCAAATATGGGAGTCGTCTCAGTAGCCTTTGAGGTGATCGAGCGACTGACTGATCCTGACGGCAACCTACTTCTACTGCCGCAAATAGAGGTCAACACCTATTGGACGAACCTGCCTTGCACTGCGGGGGAAGTAGTCGAACTCTATCACGACCACGGCACCAGTGAGCAGTTTCACAGTGAACTCAAAAGCGATTTAGGCGTGGAGCAACTGCCCTCTGGCAAGTTTTGCGTCAACCAAATCGTCATGTTGTGCGCGATGCTCGCCTTTAACACTCTGCGCACCATCGGCCAAGAAGTCATTGCCCGTGCACCGCTCGCTCCAATCAAAATTAAGGTGCGACGCTGGCGCTTGAAGACGGTTTTGCAGAATATCGTTTACTGCGCCGTGCGCGTCATCCGTCACGCTCGTGAGATCAAGCTACACTTCGGGAAGAATTGCCTCTGGTATCAGATAATCGAGGACATCGCTCGATCACCTAGCCGCACCTGACGCCCTTCGAGTTCCAGAAGATAGCACCGAGGAGCAAAGCCTTAAAGGCTCTGCCACGTCCACTTATATAGAGTAACGCTCCTATGAATGTTCATCACCAGAAGAATCCGACCTACCAGAGGTCTGCCTGGTTTGAAATCCTGGAAAAGTAGACGATCACAGTCTCAAGCTGCAAAAAAATCGAGGTGATCGATAAGGCAGAGTTTATCTCACGGATTCAGGAATAAGTTTTTTGAACAGAGGATAGCGGACTTTTAAAATGCTGTGGACGCATCCCTTTGGCTATACGGCACAGAAAACTATTTATGCTTGAACCAATTGAGTGGTGTTCCCCTCGACCCATACCCCCGGAATGACCAATCGCTTGGGTTCTCGCGGCAGTCCCGTCTCGTTGCGCAATATCTGCGCAGTCAGCAAATCAATGGCTTGCTCGCCTTGCAATCGGCTTCGCAGGTCAACGCCAGACCAGCCCGCAGTGTTATGCGAAAGCAAGGGATGGGCTAGACCTATGTCACGCGGAATAGAAACCTCAATTTTCTCGAGCCAGCGGGGCACTTGATCATAGCTGACGATGATCGCATCAGGTCGGTGCTGCTGAAACCATTTTAGAAACGCTCCTTCGGCTGCTTGCCAATTGACTGCGCCGGAGCCTACAGGCACATGCCATTTTCGCGGTCGTTTCCACTGCGCCGAAAGAAAACCACCCACATTTTGATATTCGCATGCACTCATATCGTAGTCGGGGGAAAAGAGCCCGATTCGACGGTAGCCCGACGCCCATAGGTGCTCGTAGCAAGTGGCGGAGTTATAGAAATAATCAGGCATGACTTGATTCACCAAGAGTTTAAACGGTAAGCTGCCAAAGGCCGCGACCGCAAATTCGGCAAAAGAAAATTCCATTTGCGCCTCAGTCCCCCCCGGGGGGATCAAAAAGCCCCGAATCCTGCGGGTTTGCAAAACCTTCAATGTCCGTAAAGGTGGCCAATCAGACTGACCAATCCATATCTCATCTAAAGCGAAACCTGATTGATCCGCTCGTTCCCTCGCGCCCTCTAGGTAAGCTCGGTTATATTCATGCTCCCGCCAAGCAGACTCTTGATTCGATGTATTAAGAAATGCAATTGTCCCAGCAAACTGGTTGGCTTTGCGTCGCCGCATCTCCGACATGACGCTGCGCACGATGGGATTCACTTGATAGCCAAGCTTGCCAGCAGCGGCCAAAACCGCTTGCCGCTTCGATTCACTCACCTTGGCTTGACCGGAGAGTACTCGCGAAGCTGTCATCGGGGAAACAGCGGCCTCCAGCGCGACATCCCGTATGGTTGGATTCATCTTAGTTGACATATAATTGGGTGACTTACGAAATGAGAAGAATACATGCGAAGTCGTTCCGTCAAGAAACTATGATACGATACCACACTCAGATGCTAGCATCCGCACCCTACTCTGTTAAAGACTCATCGCATGAAAACTTTAAATAACGAACCAAGCACTACAAATTCGATGATTACTGAATACCAGCCCAACAGCGAGGCCTCCTTGCAGGCTACGATTGATCAACTCCAGCCCGGTCAGCGTTTAATTTTAAAACCGGGTGTTTACCGGGAATCAGCGGTGGTTCGGGTATCTGGAACCGCAGAGAATCCGATCACGATCGAAGCCGAAGTGCCGGGCACCGTCCGTATCACGGGCACGGATATCGTCAGCGGATGGGCAGAAGAAGCACCCGGCTCCGGCGTCTGGAGTGTGGCCATGGATCTTTCACACATTCCCGCAGCGCCTAGGTATGGCATACTCGCCGGGCGACGGGAGCAAATCTTCGTCGATGGCGTCGCGCTGCGCCAGGTATTGCATCGGGATCAAGTGGTGGGCGGCACCTTTTACTACGACGAGCCTAGTAAAAAGCTCTACATGCAGCCTCAACCCTTTGACGGCGAACTTTCGGGCGGCGAGCAATCGATCGACGCCGGCGGGATCACGGGCGGTGGGATGGTAAAGCTCGACCGCGACGCAGCAGAGAATTGCTGGCAATTTCTGATCGAGCCCTTTGAACCGAAAGATCATCTGATCGAAGTCACTACGCGGGCACAAATTTTTACGACCGAAGGTGAGCAAGACGGTACGGGGGTGTCCCACATCGTCCTGCGCGGGTTGAGCTTCTACGGCTCGGGCGACATGCCTCAACATTGTATGGTCCGAATCGGAGGTACCCATATTCTGGTCGAAGACTGCCTCTTCGAGGGCGGAGCCGCCCGCGGGTTCGACCTGCGCACGCAGCACTCTGTCATGCGCGGCTGTGTCGCTCGCCTCAACGGACAATTGGGCTTTTCAGGCTACGGAGTGGACAACCTCGTAGAGGACTGCGCTCTGCTCTACAACAACACGAAGCACTCCGACTTCACCTGCTTCGAGCAGGGGGGGAGTAAGGTATGCCGCACGGATCTTTGGACTTTGCGCCGCATCCGCTGCGTCGGCAATGACGGCCCAGGGATTTGGTTCGACATCGACAATACCAATGCCGTGATCGAGCAATGCTGGTGCGAGGGCAATAGCGGGCCAGGCATCATGTATGAAATTTCCAGCGATGCCGTCATCCGTAACAATGTCTGCGTCAACAATGGTTTCGCCTACACGAAAGATGTGCGCTTCGACTCTACCTTTAACTCAGTCGGGCACGTCGAGCCGGTCTATGGTCAAGGCATCCTCGTGCAGATGTCGCGCCGAGTCTCCGTGCATAACAACACCTGCGTGGGTAACCGCCGCTGCGGCATTGAACTGCGCCACCACCCCTATCAACAAGCGGGCAATCCAGGGCACGCGACGGAAACTTATCGATCCGAGGACAATACCTGCTTTAATAATGTCTTGGCCGATAATGCTTGGGATAATCTGATGCTCAGCAATGCCCCGAAAAACCCATCCAAGTCCGACGAAGTGCGCAATAATACGCACGATTATAATCTCTTTTTCAACCATGATGTGCTACGCCAGCACGGCGGCAATCTTTTGGCATTTTGCCGCTGGGGTAAAACCCAACGCTCCGGCAGTATGTCGCTGGAAGAGTGGCGAGCCGAGACTCACCAAGACCTCCACTCCATCCAGTGGGATCCTATGTTTATCGCCCCGAAGGAACTCGACTTCCGGATTGAGCCCAGCTCACCGGCAGCTCAGCATGGCAAACCTGTCCCAGACTTTGAGACTGACTTCCATGGCCATCCCCGAAATCCGGCCAATCCGGGCATCGGCGCCTTTGCCCCAGTCACGCTCTCCGCGAGTGAACTCTTGAAACCCACTCGATAAATATTTCGATCACACTTTAATCTTACTCCAATCAAAAATTACATGAACTTCGATACCGTTTTCAAAAAACACCAGCGCCAAGTACACCTCGACTTCCATACCTCACCGCACATTCCCGATATAGCCACGGAATTTGATGCGGAAGCCTTTGCCGACACGATGGAGCAGGCGCAGGTGAACAGTGTGACCGTCTTTGCTAAATGCCATCATGGAATGTGCTATTATCCCACTAAAACCGGGATTGCGCACCCGGGGATGGCCGCGGGGCGAGACCTGCTCGGCGAACAAATCGAAGCCTTGCACCGCCGCGGTATCCGCGCACCGATTTATACGACGATCGTTTGGGAAGAAGATGTCGCCCAACGCTTTCCCGAATGGCGCCAGATGCGAAAGGACGGACGCTTCGCCGAGTGGCCAGTCGGCCCTGATGGTAAATCTGGACACGTCGGCACTTGGAAATTCAATAACCCCCTCAATCCACAATATCAGGACTACATTGAAGCACATGTACGTGAGCTGATTGAACGTTATGGCAATGAGGTCGATGGTTTTTTCTTCGATATACTCTTCTTTGAAGGAAGCGCCGGTTGGAGCGAAGCCAGCGTAAAATTTCGCGAAAAACACGGTCTAATGGCGGATAATCAAGCCACCTTCGACCGCTTTCAAGGCCTCGCACAAGAAGCCTTCTCCGAGAAATTTACGAAAATCGTCCACAGCCTGCAGCCCAAAGCTACCGTATTCTACAATGCGCAAAACGATGGTAACATGCACCCGCAAGTCGGCCCGAGAACTCGCTCAAATTGGCAGACGCACAACGAAATCGAATCGCTGCCGTCCGGGTTTTGGGGTTATTTCCACTTCCCGCGCATGGCGCGCGCCCAAAGCACTTGGGGCAAACCATGGATGGGTATGACGGGGCGCTTTCAAAAAATGTGGGGCGACTTCGGCGGCATTAAGCCACAAGCAGCCCTCGAATTCGAATGCTTCCGAGCGCAGGCTCTGGGTGGAGCCAACTCGGTGGGCGATCAACTGCCCCCGCGCGGCACACTCGATCCAGCCGCTTACGACTTGATCGGAGCGGTCTTTGGACAATGCGCGTCGGCCGAGCCTTTCTACGAGGATTCCGATTTCGTGCATCCTAGAGTCGGCATCTTCTCTGCCAGCTATGCCGCGCTCGACGGCGGCAAAAGCGAAGAAGGCGCCGTTCTCATGTGCGAAGAGTCCCACTACGATTGTGCGGTCTTGGATAATGAAAGCGAGCTGGAAGGCTTCAACCTACTGATTCTACCCGACTCCACAGTCATCTCCGAAGCACTCGCGAGCAAGCTGGAGAACTTCCACGCCAAGGGTGGCCAGTTGATCGTCTCCCATCGAGGCGGTTGCGACGAAAATGGCGACTGGGCGCTTCATTTCATTCCGCTCGACTTTCATGGCGAGGTGCAAAGCTACCCGACCTACTGGAGAACTCGTCCCGACTTCAACGCTGCGCTCAGCACCAGCGATCGGGTATTTTACGAACCCGGCATGCAGGTTTCCGCGCCATCGGGCAGCACCGTTCTAGTTGACCGCGTGCTGCCATATTTCAAACGCACCGCGATCACCTTCTCTTCCCACTTTCAGACCCCGCCGGTAGCCGAGGTCGATGCACATCCCGCTGTTATCTCAGGAGAGGGCTTCGTTTACTTCGCCGATCCCATCTTCCGGGAATACCGGCAGTCGGGTAACCTCATCGCCCGTGATATCTGGCGCCAAGTGATGCGCGACCTGATTGGCCCTGCCCCCTTTGGGCAAGACCTTCCCACCACTGTTTTAGTCTATCCCCGCCGACGCGGAGCCGACCTCTTGCTCACACTGCTTCACTATATCCCGATCCGTAAGGCAATGGATATTGATGTCATTGAAGAGCGCTCTTCTTTCGCCGGAGAAATTCTCCATCTTGCGAATGCCGATGACGCCACCAGCCTGCAACGCTTCGACACCGGCGAGCCACTCAAACGCAGCCCAGAGGGAGGCTTCGAGCTCCCCATAACCAAGGGCCGCCTGCTGCTCTGCGCACCGAACTATTTTCAGGAGTAGAGCGCTACTCGGAACTAGAGACGATAAAAAGAAACCGCAACCGCATGCAACAATCCCCCTATCCAGAATGGCTCAAGGATGCTATTCTTTATCAAATATTTCCTGCCAGTTATTGCGATAGCAACGGCGATGGCATCGGCGACTTAAACGGTATTTGCTCGAAGCTCGACCACATCCAATCGACGGGAGCAGACACCCTCTGGCTCTCCCCCATTTTCGACTCTCCGTTTCGCGACGCAGGCTACGATGTGCGCGACTATAAAGCCATCGCACCACGCTACGGCACGATGGAGGATTTGGAGCAATTGGTCGCCGAAACGCACGCCAGAGGGATGCGCCTCTTGCTCGACTTCATCCCCGGCCATACCTCAAACGAGCACCCTTGGTTTATCGAATCCAGCAAGCACACGCGCAACGCTTATTCGGATTGGTATGTCTGGACGGATCGCACCTTTGATTTGAATTTTAAGGCACCGGGTCAATACATCAATGGCCATGCGGAACGTGATGGAAATTACCTTGCCAACTTCTTCTATTTCCAGCCAGCGCTGAATTATGGATTTGCCGATCCAGATCCCCTGCAAGCTTGGCAATTACCCGTAGATCACCCCTCGGTGCAAGCACTTCGAGCAGAGATCCACAGCATTATGCGATTTTGGCTGGATAAGGGGATCGATGGCTTCCGCGTCGATATGGCGGCCTTTTTAGTGAAAGGCACGCAGCCCGAGCGCATCCAAGAATGCATGATCGAATTCTGGAAAGACGTTCGTAGCTGGTGGGATCGCGACTACCCGGATGCACTCCTTCTGGCCGAATGGTCAGACCCCACCAAAGCCATCGAGAGCGGCTTCCACTTAGACTTCATGATACATTTTGGCGACGCCAGCGGAATGAAGCCCTTTCGTGCCGAAAATAACCGCACCATCTTCCCCAGCGACGACGCCTCCTACTTCGACCGTCAGGTGCAGGGTGATATCCATGCCTTCTTCGAGCAATTCATGGAGTATCGCAAAAACATCGAAGGTCGCGGTTTTCTCTCCCTACCGACAGGTAATCACGACCTACCCCGCTTTTCCGTCGACCGCAGTGCGGAGGATCTAAAACTGATTTATGCCTTTCTACTCACCCTTCCTCACGTGCCCACGATCTATTACGGCGACGAAATCGGGATGCGTAATTTTAGCGATTTAACTAGTAAAGAAGGTGGCTACGTCCGCACCGGTGCCCGCACCCCCATGCAGTGGGATACCACAGAAAATGCAGGCTTCTCCAAGGCAGGTGTCGAGGCACTCTACTTACCCCTCGACCCAGATCCGCAGCGCCCCCTAGTGAGCCAACAAATTCAAGATTCAGACTCCTTACTGCATCACATGCAGAGCCTGATCCAACTGCGCAAATCACACCCAGCACTCGGCAGTGCAGGCCGTATTCATTTACTCAATACAGAGAATGAGAATCACCCGCTCCTTTACCTCCGCGAAAATGAAGGCCAGGCCGCACTGATTGCCATTAATCCACTGAATCAACCCCGGCAAATAAACTTCAATCAAGAAGGTCAAGCAGGCGAGATTCTGTCGGGACACGCAACTTTGACCCCCTCCTCGACCACACCCACACATCAAATTCAAATAGAAGCACTCAGTTACGCAATTTTCGAATGGGAACTATAACACCTAGCTTCTGACACCTCCTGACACATCAACCATACAAATCCACGCCGCCATGAAACCATACCTTAGCCCCCTCCTCCTCGCCTCTCTACTATTCGCTTCAATCGCCTCCAGTGCCTGCCATGCAGTCGATGCACCCCAAAGCCAAGTAGTCCTCAACCTGCAGCCCGACTCATTGACCAGCTCAAATGGCAGCGAATTTGGGGGCAGCGTCCTGATCGATGATAGCGATGCCAGCGCACCAATTTTGCGTTTAGTCCCACCCGCTGAGGGAAAAAACGAAACCAACGCCCGCCTCTCCAACCACGCCCCTATTCAGGCCGGCAACCACTACCGGCTCCAATACGCCATGCGTGCCGTCGCCGATCAAAGCAAGAGCAGCGGCCAGGCCGGCATCGAAATCAGCATCGGTGCCCTCCCCCCTTCTGGCCAGAAGATCGAACGCTCCATGATTGAGCTCCAAAGCGTTAGCGTGGTGGGCTCCGAATGGGAACGCTTCGTCTATGATTGGTCACCAAAGCGCGACTACGCACCCGGCGAACTCCGCATCGACCTGCGCCCCTCCTATTTCCGCGAAACGATCGAGCTGAAGGGGGTCCGCATGCTCGATTTCAAAGACACGCCCCCCCCCTCAGAGTCCGGCTACGGCTATCGCTACGAAGGCCAATCCCCCGATGCCGATTGGCGCAGCGAGGCCGACGCACGCATCCGCGAGCATCGTATGACCTCGCTCGACATCGAAGTCATCGACCAATATGGGCAGCCGCTTCCTGAGGTTGAGGTTAAGGTCGAAATGCTAAAACATGCCTACCTCTTCGGCACCTGCGTGAAAGCGGTTCGACTCATGGATGCACCTTTCCAATCAAGTAGTAGCGACTTTGATATCGACGCTTACAACCGTGACACGGTGATCTATCGCGAAAAGCTAAAAGAGCTGTTCAACTTTGTCGTCTTCGAGAACGACATGAAATGGCCCAACTGGGCCGGACGAGCAGAGCGTTTGGGGCAACTAAGCAGAACCCAAGCCACCACCCTAAATGCCGTCAACTGGCTGCGGGATAATCATTTTCAAATAAAGGGCCACACCATGCTCTGGGGCAGTTGGCAAAACATCCCAGAGTATCTCAAAGATATGGCCGACGACCCCATCGCGCTTGAGCAGCTCATACAAAACCACTTGATGGATCAAGGCATGGCCTTCGCGGGAAAGATCGAATACATGGACGTATTAAACGAAGCCATGTCGCATAATGATATGATTGAGACCGTGGGCTGGGATAAAATCAGCGGCTGGTTTAAGACCGCCAAAAAATACCTACCGCAGAGCAAACTCGTGATTAATGAGTTCGACATACTTGGCAACGGGGGCAGTCCTTCACGCCAAGATGACCACGCGGCATTGATCGAGCGCCTCCTCTCGGAAGGTGCTCCCATCGATTCACTCGGCTTCCAATCACACTTCTGGAGCACCCGCCTCACCTCACCCACTCGACTCTACGAAATCATTGACCGCTTTGCAGGCTTCGACCTGCCACTAATGGTCTCCGAGTTCGATATGAACATTCTGGATGAAGAACTCCAGGCCGAATACAGCCGCGACTTCCTCAAGACCTGGTTCAGCCACCCTGCCACCGAAGCCTTTATCATGTGGGGCTTCTGGGGCGGCGCACATTGGTTTGGCGAGACCGGCGCGATGTATCGTAATGACTGGAGCCCCAAGCCTAATCTCAAGACCTACACCGACCTCGTCTTCGGCGAATGGTGGACGCACGAGAGCCTAAAGACCGGAGCAGACGGCCACGCCAAGCTCAGAGCCTTCAAGGGCGATTACGAGATCATCATAAGCGCCCCCGGCTATCATACCGCGGTCCGCCAAATTTCTGCCACCGACCCGACCCGACTGCTGGTCGTGCTCTACTCAAACCAATAAAATTTTATAATATTCTTCAGCTAAAACAGTGCCGCAGCTTCATTGTTTTATTGATATTTACGCACCCATGCTCGATGCAGCAGGCAAACTCTAATCTAATTTCTCGTGAATCGTCTTCAAAATAAAATTGCCGTCATCGCCGGTGCTTCCGACGGCATCGGCTTCAAAGTTTCTGAAGCCTTCGTTCGCGAAGGTGCCACCGTCGTGATGCTCGCGCGTGGCCAGGACAAGCTCGTCGCGGCGGCCGAATCCCTCACCGCGCAAGGCTACCGCCTGACCGGCAGCTTCCTCGCAGATACACGAACCACAATCGAAGCCGCCTACACCCGCCCGCGTTTAGCAGGCTGGCCAGAGTTCCAAGAACTGCTCGGCGATATTATTCACGAGTGCTTAAGCAAGGATCTAGCAGCAGAAGCGGCGGTTGAGCTGCTCGAAACCAAACATCTTGCATTCATATTCAATGGCACTAACTTAAGGACTCGAAGCGATGCAATGTAGGGCCTTCGCTTTCTTTTGCTCTGCACTGACTCGCGGGCGTCCACGCCGCAAGCGGACGACTTGTTCAGGAACGGTGAACAGATTACGCTGACGAAATGAGGCTGGAGCGAGTATGAGCAAGGAGGCGCGAGCGTTGTCTGCGAACCATGGATGCTCCAAACTTCTGGCTGGATCGCCCACCCAGGTTGGGCGATCAACCCCCGCTTGATCGGCAATCCACTCAGCGTAGGCGGCTAAGTAAGCATCGGCGACCTGGCCTTCTGGGAAATGTTGTGCCAGAATCTCAGGTTCTTGCTTGATTGCGAGTGCGAGTGCTAGGCGGTTGGAAACGTCGCTTCGGGTGAGGTAATGGTTCCATTCGCGCAGTCGGAGGCCAAAATCGCTAAGGCTTTCGCTCTGATAAGCGACGTCGGCGAGCTCGCGGGGAAGTGTCGGGGCAATCTTCATTTTGAAGTCTCTTCTTTGATGATTTGTGCGATCATCGCACGGGCGGCCTCCGTCGGCGCATCATCAGGGTAGTAACGATCAATATGAGTCTGAACTTCGTCTAAAGATTGAATCTTCATCTTTCCTATCAAGTACCGGAGATCGGCCTGATCTCCTTCATAGCCCGGAAGTGCTCGTCTACCAGCGAGGGCTTTCATGGCTAGTAGATAGCTAGCCGTTGGTGTGGTTACTTTCATTCCGGGCAGATCGATCGGCAAATTGCGCATCGCACCGACCGGGGCGAGAAACTGCCGCACGTCGTCGTTCAGCCATTCATCCGGCAAATTCATTTCTTTAGCAACTTGAGCGATCAATGGCTTGGTTTCTTCAAGCGGGTGAAAAATCGCGTCGACGTCTCGCGTGATAGCTCGTCGATCAAAGGCCAGCAGCATCGCGCAGCCTCCGTAAATGGACAGCTCCAGCTCTATATGTGCCTCTTTCGCCAGTTCGCCCAAGCGACGCAAGGCACTTAAGATCTGATTTTTCGTCAACAACTCCATTTAATGCAATATTACACGACGTTTTATTACCTTCAAGCTTTTTGGTGAAGGCCAAAAGCAGGGGTCGTTCCGTAATTCCTGTAATGTGATCACCAGGTCGGCGAACCTCTACCTGACACGGCACGGAGACGCGACTGGCGTCGCGTCGCTACACCCCGCAGACTACATCTTTGTAGCGAACTCGCGCTAGCGAGGTCTCCGGAGAATTTAAAGGAGAGGAGAATTTATGTGGGTGTCCTTTAATTCCTTCTTTAATTCCTTTTGAGGAATTTATGTGGGTGTCATTTAATTTCATTTAATTTCATTTAATTTCATTACCGGCATCCCCGGACAGACCGGTGTGCTCCTCGGCGGTGCCGGCATCGGCGTATCAGCCCAGAGCGCAGAGCCGCAAGCCGCCCTGCGTTACGCCGCTTACCTTTGCAGTGCCCCGATTCAAGCCGGAGCCTATGCCGCGCATAACGGGCAACCCGCGCACCCAGCCGCATGGCGTCACTCAGAAGCCAACCACCTGACCGGCAGCTTCCTCGCAGATACACGAACCACAATCGAAGCCGCCTACACCCGCCCACGTTTAGCAGGCTGGCCAGAGTTCCAAGAACTGCTCGGCGATATTATTCACGAGTGCTTGAGCAAGGATCTAGCAGCAGAAGCGGCGGTTGAGCTGCTCGAAACCAAACATCTTGCATTCATATTCAACAAACACTTAATGAATTAAACTATGATTATACAAAAATACACAATGGGCATGGGCGATCGCTTCGCCCATCAAGGTAAAGCACAACTCGAGTCGGTCATTAAGGGCCAAGACCAAGGCATCGATGTGTATCCGACATGGAATAAATCATTTCGCGAACACAGTATCGTCAAAAGCCAGCCTCAGGATCTAAGAGTCGAGGCAGATGCCGCCGTGTCTGCACTGGGCTGGAACCGCGATTATTACGTGGACGCCGACCATATCGGGCTAAAGACGGTCGATGCCTTTCTCGAAGGGAGCAACTTTTATACTTTAGACGTTGCAGATTTCGTGGGCCAGACCGCAGAGGCCGACGATCTGGAAGCTTTTATCCAAGCCAACCTGCAATACACGGGCGCCCTGCGCATCCCCGGCATCGATGCGCCTTTCGAGGTCAACGAGGCTGATCTTCGCATGGTCGCGGGCAAATACCTCGCCGCTATTAAAGCAGCAAAATCAATTTACGAACACATCCTCGCCGCCAAAGGCGCCGGAAGTTTTGTGACTGAAGTCTCTGTCGATGAGACCGATCTCCCACAAACCCCCACCGATTTGTTTTTTATCCTCTCGATGATTGCTGCCGAACAGATACCGGTGCAAACCATTGCGCCTAAGTTTACGGGCCGCTTCAACAAAGGGGTCGATTACGTCGGTGATTTAGCTCAATTCGAAAAAGAGTTCGACGAAGATCTATTCGTCATCGCTTACGCCATCAAACAATTTGGCTTACCGCACTCCCTCAAGCTCAGCGTGCATTCCGGCTCCGATAAGTTTTCGATCTATCCGATTATTAAAAAGTTGATCCAAAAGCACGACGCCGGTCTGCATGTAAAAACTGCCGGCACCACTTGGCTCGAAGAAGTCATCGGCCTGGCTGAAGCAGACGGCGATGCGCTGGCAATCGCCAAGGACATCTACGCAGGTGCCTACGCCCGCTTTGACGAACTGACAGCTCCCTACGCCACTGTCATTGATATCAACAAGGAGCAACTGCCCACCCCCGAAGCCGTCGCAGCATGGGACTCCGAACAATACCTCGGCACACTGCGCCATGAGCAATCAGACCCCCGCTATAATCAGAACTTTCGACAACTGATCCACGTCGGCTTTAAGGTCGCCGCAGAGATGGGCGAGCGTTATACAAACGCCCTGAAGGCAAACGAAGCGGTGATCGCTAAAAACGTCAGCTACAATCTTTACCAACGTCACATCCTCCCGATTTTTGGTGCTTAGGACTTGTATCTCAATCCAACAATAAATAAGCATACCACCCAATGAAATTAATCCGAAACCTAGTCTACATTATGACCACCCTGATCACTCTCCAGCACGCAGCAGTGCAAGCTCAAAGCATTAAGCCGACACTGATGCTGAATGGTGAGCCCGCATCTTTTGAAAGCCATTGGGCACCCGACCCTGCCTTCGAATATGATCGACTCACCATGCGCTATCTTCGAGCCGAAGCCGCCGAAGACGATGTCTGGAGCGTGCAAATCCCCCAAAGCGAGGGTCAACGCGTCGATCATTGGCAAGTGCTCCCCGCCGCCTCGGTGCAGGTCATCGAGTCCAGCGAGACTCAGATCTCTTTCAAGTTAAAAGAGCCAATCAAAGAAGCCACCCATCTCGCCGTGCTCTCAGGGAGTGATCGCCTACTCTACCTATTTCTCGACCCGCCCAACTACCTACCGCGCCCCGCAACTGCCATCAATGTAACGGAACTCGGCATCCTACCCGACTCCGGCGCACTCGTTTCCGACGCGATCAATCAAGAACTGGAAAAGCTCTCCCTCCAAGGCGGTGGCACACTCTACTTCCCAGCGGGTGAGTATCTCATCAGCACGATCTTGATGCGAGACGATACCTACCTACACCTCAGTAAAGACGCCGTCTTACTCGCCAGTATGGATTTTGACGCCTACCCACTCGACGCCCCGGGGACTGAGTTTATGGACTTACCAAAATCCGTGCGGCCCGGGCACAAACGCCGCATGATCTTCTTTGACCATGTCCACAATTCAGGCGTTCACGGGCAAGGCGTCATCGATGCCCAAGGCTCAGAAAAACGCCGCCAAATAACCGATGAACGCTACATGCTCAACCATGTCCGCATGGTCAAGAGCCAAAATATTTCGCTCAAAGGTATCATCCTACGCGATTCTGAATTCTGGAGCACGCACCTGCTGCTTTCACAGAATATTGTAATCGACGGCGTCAAAGTTGTGAACGAAATCCCCCCTCCCCAATGGGATCGTTACCGTCACCCCAAGTCTAACAGCACTTGGAACAATGCCGACGGCATCAACCCCGACTCTTCTCAAAATGTCGCCATCCTCAATTGCTTTTTCCACACTGGCGACGACTGCGTGCCGATCAAAAACACCGCCAGCTACAAAGGGCAGCGCCGCGACGTAAGTAATATCCACATACGCGGCGCCATGATGGTCACTTCGACCACTGCTATGAAACTCGGCACGGAAACCGTCGGTGGCCACATGGGCAACATACTCTTTGAAGATATCGAAGTCGTTTACGCCTCACGCGTGATGAGCACCGACCTCAAAGACGGCATCACCGGCTCCAACATCACCTTTCGAGATATCCGAGTCTTTCAATGCAACCGTCCCTTCGACTTCTGGATTATTCGTCGCGCAGATCACCCCGATCAACAGATCTTTTCAAACCTGCAAAACGTAATCGTGGACAACCTAGTCATCCAACATCACGCCGTTGAAAATAGTGGCGGCGAAACCTCCCACCTAATGGGGCACGACGCGCAGCACCAAGTCAACGGAGTCACCTTCCGTCAGGTATTCATCGAAGGAAAACAAGTCGTCGACTTAAGCTTTCCAAAAATCAAAACCAACGAGTTCATCCAGAACATCCGCTTCGAGTAAAGCATCGGTAAAGTGTAAGTGAGGGTATGCAATGGCATTGTCCTTTAGGTCAATGCCATTGCGTATTACCAGATTAAAAAAAGCTAAATAGGATAACGAGGAACTCGTTATTCTTATTTCTCCA
>Ga0222650_1000108_pt1 | contig 74629 bp, 70 predicted proteins | sample AntAcemetagen367_FD_179820 | JGI IMG/M metagenome (GOLD analysis project Ga0222650, IMG submission 179820) | Saline water microbial communities from Ace Lake, Antarctica - #367 | ecosystem: Environmental > Aquatic > Non-marine Saline and Alkaline > Saline | place: Antarctica: Ace Lake... | reverse complement strand
CCTTAGCCTTAGCCTCAGCTTCTGCCTTAGCCTTAGCCTCAGCTTCTGCCTTAGCCTTAGCCTCAGCTTCTGCCTTAGCCTTAGCCTCAGCTTCTGCCTTAGCCTTAGCCTCAGCTAGTGCCTTTGCCTTAGCCTCAGCTAGTGCCTTTGCCTTAGCCTCAGCTAGTGCCTTTGCCTTAGCCTCAGCTAGTGCCTTTGCCTTAGCCTCAGCCTCAGCTAGTGCCTTAGCCTTAGCCTTAGCTTCTGCTAGGGCCTTTGCCTCAGCCTCAGCTTCAAACCTGGCTTGGGCTTGGGCCTTTTCAATACGTTCTTGTTCAAGCCGTTTATTTAATCCTAAATTCATTGAATTACTATTCATTCTAGAGCGTCTAGTATTAGTGTTAAACAGTCTGAACATACTATTATATATATATATATGAATACAGAATAATTCAATATTAGGACTGAAATAAAATCCGTAAGAAAACAATAGTGCTAATAAGAATAATTTTACAGATGAATAAGTTATTTAACATATTCGGATTTAACTGAAACCAATCACAATATAAGAAAAACGGACCGTACCAATTGTTAGTTTGCCATAAGTGGCGCTCGAGTTTGGTTAGAATACACCCCCTAAAATATATATTGCTTAATAAAATACCAATCCATATAACAATAATAGAATAGAATAAGTGTCCGATCGGATAAAAAATCAATAAACAACCACTTGTTAATTGGATTAATAAATGAACTAAAAAAACCAAAAATCCATTTAAATGATTGTTATCTGAAAATATTTTTAATGAATGTTCGGCAGTTTTTAATATATGTTTAATGTTTGTTTTTGAACACGTTGGAAACATATATCACTAAATTATTAGGTTATTAATTTATGTTATATAGAACTAAATAAATCGAATATGTCATTGAATAAGACCATCAACATATATTTCAAGAAAGTGGATAGCTTGTTGTTCGTTAGCAATTTTTTTGTAATAACTAAAGGGTGAGTTATTAATTGGTAATGAGAAATGATAAAAATTCCTTTTGAATTCAATATTAATTTCATCCAATTCCTGATATTTTTTATTCATAACAAGGTGGTTTGATTGAGAAGTTATAAATTGCCATTCATTATGTTTTAGTGGTTCCATAATATTCTTGAATGGTTCCATAATATTTTCAAATTTTGTATTAATAACACTATCCATTCTACACGGTTACTATATGAAAGCAATTATTAACTTTAAATGTATTTATTAATTATAATACGAATAAGCATAATAATAATTAATTAATTAACTAACAATTTTCAAAGGCTGTGTCATCCCCTGATAAACAAACCCGTCGTATGGGGACGGAACCCCACAACACCCAACGCAGGACTTGAACCTGCAACCCCCAGATTAGAAGTCTGATGCTCTATCCGATTGAGCCAGTTGGGCCGTTTTAGACCAAGTATAATTAATCAAATACAAACAAGTATTTTAATAATTAATAATAAATTATAAACGCTCTCATTCGGGATCGAACCGAAGACCTAACGATTAACAGTCGTACGCTCTACCGACTGAGCTATGAAAGCATATGGGTAACTTTATGAGGCAAACCCGTTCCTAACCCGTTCCTAACCCCAAGCTCCTACCGAGATTCGAACTCGGGTTTCAGGATTCAAAGTCCTGAGTGATAACCGCTACACTATAAGAGCAACAAAATATTTTATAGACTTATTCAGGTCATTACTCCTATGTGGTAGCTCCCTGCGTGAATTGAACACGCGACCACTACCTTACAAGGGTAGCGCTCTACCACTGAGCTAAAGGAGCCTCATTGTGACTGCTACGTGCTATTAAATATACGATATTTATCTATGTAAATATACGATATTTAAGTATATTATATGAAATAATTGCTGTGAGCACACGATAATCAATGAATACGTAACGAGGTTGTTACAATTTCACTTAATTACATAATATATACATACTGTTTCTTTAAATGATATTTTAGAGAAAGTATTAATTGTAAAGGTATTTAGAGCGCGACGCAATGTAAATGCCATTCAACCTGTCGAAACGTCAACCGGTCGAAACGTCAAGAAAAATTGAAGTTTTTTTACAGAATTTATAAAACGCATCATTCTAATAAACTTCCAAATATGGACTTCAAGAAATTTTTACAACAATCCGGTCTGGAGAGCAAACCCTATCAGGAAGAGGGTGTAGCTTGGTGTATATCTCGCGAACAAGAGCCGTCGGCAGACCAAGACCAAGACAAAGACCAAGACAAAGACAACTACTGCCGTGGCGGTATCATCGCGGATGAGATGGGTCTTGGCAAAACAATTATGATGATTGGTACCATTGTCAGTAATTTCAAAATGCCCAATCTAATCATTCTTCCAAATGTTCTTATCGAGCAATGGAAAGAACAATTCCAACGCACAACCGGTCATAGTCCACTCATTTATCATGGCGCCTCTAAAAAAATCCTGACCGCGGGCCAACTTCAACATATTCCCATTATACTTACAAGTTATGGCACAGTTTTAGCAGACGCGCGTACAGATAAAAAACTTCAACAAATCAACTGGGGTAGAGTCATATGTGATGAGGCACATCATTTAAAAAACCGTCGTACCAAAGTAGCCAAAGCGGTTGGCAACCTTAACACGAAAATAATGTGGCTCATTAGTGGAACACCTATCCAAAACCACATCAATGATCTATATTCACTGTTTGATATACTCAAAATTCCCAAATCAGTCTACGCGGATATAGACAAGCTAAAAGATATTATGAGTAAGATTGTGCTTAAGAGAACCAAAAAGAGTGTAGGTATTCAATTACCATCACTTCATGTGAATCGTATCAACACGAAATGGGCGAATATCCACGAGCAAAAGCTAACGGAGGATATCCACGACAAGTTAGGGTTTAGTTTGTTGAAACAAAAACCAATACCTATAAATATGCGTCTGTCAATGATGTTGTTTGCTAGGATGCTGTGTATCTATCCAAAACTCGCATCGACGCATCTCCATAAAATCAAGACTTTGGGTCATCTAACTGGCGACAATTTCGAAGGTATTAATCATAGTAGCAAGATGGACTCAGTCGTCAACACCATTGTTTCCAGAAAAGACAACGGAAATCGCAAAATCATATTTACGAATTTCAATGGTGAAATTGACCATCTTAAAAACGCATTGACGAGTAACGGTTTGTCTGTCGAATATATTGACGGGCGTGTCACGAGCAAGAGGAGGCGCCAGGAAATACTAAAACAAGACATTGATGTTTTAATTCTTCAAATTAAGACGGGAAACGAAGGTCTAAATCTCCAACAGTACAATGAGATTTACTTTGTGACCCCTGACTGGAACCCACAAGTCGAAGAGCAGGCGATTGCCAGATGTCATCGATTAGGTCAAGTCAAAGAAGTTCATGTGTTCCGTTTTGTAATGGAATGTTTCGACGCAGAAGACAGGACAGTAAATATAGAGATGTATTCTGAATCAGTTCAAAAGGACAAGAGAGAAATAGAACAAAAAACACTGAGTTGTTGAATAGAGAAGACAATGAGACGGTAATCAATAAATCCAATCCAATCCTACTCATTTGTTGTAACTGTAAAGTAATAAAATAATAAACTTTTTTATTCGATACATTGAATATACATCCAATATAAACGGCGGGAATTATATTAATGAACTTAAGATACTTAAAAGAATAAGTATATAAAATATAATAGGAACGCGGTGTTCTATTCATTTTATCTCGGTTTAGCTCAGGGGTAGAGCATTTGACTGTAGTAGTAGTTTATATATAACGCGCTGATGTTATCGAAATGTCACCGGTTCAAATCCGGTAACCGAGAAAAGATAATATTAAAACATTTTAATATTATCATATGATATCATATCATACCTAACAATCCCAATCACTTAGCTTCGCATCTGAATCATCCGAGTCATAATTCGGTTTACACATCATTAACTCGTTTGGCATTTCACCGGTTCCACACAGTCCACCTAGTCCAAATATAGTTCTCATTTGTAAGACCTCTTCATGTATTGTATTTTTTTGACTAGTCATATCACGTGTATTTCCGTCGCGACTTTTCAATATTTCATACAAAACACAATCCGAATCGATACCATCCTTAATATACTTTTCTTTACATCGTTTGAGATATAAAATCGAAGGTAATTCGTCCACGTTCCAAATAATACTAGAACAGCAACAACAACAAATATAAAAAAAGATATACAACATGTTAGTAAAAGTAGTTATTATAAATAGTCTAAATCGAAACTTGATTTTATTCTCCGCATTTAATATCTCCTGTTTAAACATATTATCGACATCTTTAAAGGCCGTCCCCAAATTAATCAGTTTCGAATTTACGGTTCGTTTTAAACCTTTGAAATAACGCCGTTTTTTTCGCAATTTTTGTAAAATGCCATTTATATTTTCTATATTAATGGACGTGGCACCATTGTTACCGCGTTTCAACATTTCGTGATTATATTGTTCGATGGAAAAATTGATACATCGGTTCAAGTAATTTAAATTGTTTTTAATATCTAATAACTGATTTGCCAGATACATTTTATATTCTTCAATCGTTTTTATCCACGTAAACACGTTGGTATTATATACAGTTGGAAATCGATAGCGAATATCTCTAGGAATGATAAATTGGTTCGTCTCTTTAATATCCTTAATCTTATTTTTGATATTTTCCATCTCACTGCGTATTTTGACAATAATTTCATTATGATTATTCATCTCTTCATCCGCAAAACTATAATCATATTCACCATTTAAATTTTTAAGTTCAGTCCTCAACTTATTCGTAATTTCATCCTTTTTATTCTTTTTTTCAAATAATATATCCTTTTTTATCTCTTCTTCCACATTGTGTCTCGTTGGCATATCAACAATTATGTTTTCATTTTTCGATTCTGTATGAATCAATGTTTTAATTTCTTCCATCTTCTTATTCGCCATCATAATTAAGTTATCCTCGCGCATTTTCTTTTCATATTCTTCATCGAGTTCAGCAAATATTCGGTCTTGTTTGTCTCTGATGAGAGCCAAGTTCTTGGCTATATTTTGTTTCTTCCGATTAGTAATCGTATGTCCATTAAAAGAAGACGTACTGAATAATAACGTATTTCCAGACAAGAATTCGGTTTGACTTTGTAGTTTGTCGTATTGATGCGATGACGTTTTATGAGCTTCGGACGCCGCATCTAGTTTCAAGTAATTTATAATAGCCAAGAGTAACGAACTAAACGCAGTTAAGCCAGATATCAATACCGAATAGTTATACATATCAGTTCCACTCAACACGGAACACGATGATGTAATAATAATAGTAGGTATCATTAATAAATTTAACCAAGTCGACGTATAGTGGCTGGCTTCCATATATAGAATTTTTTGACAACTTAAATAGGAGGCAATAATATCCAAATGATTTGATAATATAGTTACAATGTCCTTTTCAAATTGTTCATCTATAATACTCATAATGCGTTCCATTTTTAATTTTTTGTAATTCAAAGTAGGAAACAAGTATTTTAATTTAATCTTGTTTTCGTTTTCGTTTGGAAAATAGTTTTCAGACAAACGTAAATCGTATTCGTTTAACTGAACACTTCCCGCATCACTTTTCTTATCTACTTCTATATTATTGCGCTCGTTCAATGTAACCCGTGTTCCAAGTTTGACATCTATATTTTTACGGCTTAACTGAGGGTCACTTTCACTTTCACCTTCACTTTCACTTTCACTTTCACCTTCACTTTCACCTTCACATTCATTATCGGAACAATTTACATTCATTAATAGTCTACGTTTCGATTTTGGAGTGGATACACTGATAGAAAAATCTTGACCACCTAGTTCAATATCTGTATAATCTGTATAATCTGTATGACCTGTGTGACTCATATTATATATAATAATTTTTTTAAATATAATATAACCTAAAATGAACTAACCAACCAACCAATCTAAAATGAAATAAAAAATATTTTAATGAGACGCACCAAGCGCTCTATCTAAAGGTGTTCCATTAAGACTGGAGTTGCCCATATACTTGCTGGTTCCCCCTTTCATTCTTTTTGTGTTTTTATTTTTGCGACAGAAAGATCTCTTTTTACCACTGGAATATTTACATCCAGAAGTTCTACGGCAAGTAGCACGACCTTTGCCACGGCAAGGAGATTGTCTTAATCGTCGGGTATAAGAATGTCTTCTTGACATACCTCTTTTACGCATAGAACTTGTTTGGACCATTATAAAGTATAGAGAGAAATTAAATGATTACGCATAAATTACATATAAAATATTCTAAACAATCATCTAATATTTAACGCCCAGTCGAACCAAACCCGCCATCACCGCGTTCAGTCAGTCCAAGTTCTTCTTTCGTTGCGACCATAACAACCTTGAATGGTGTAAGTGTGGGGTGGCAAATTTGAAAATATCTGTCCAGAGCATTCATATCAAACGAGTCGGAATTTCGGTCAATATTATCTACAAATGCTGTAATTTCACCACGATAACCGCGGTCAATAATACCAACCGAGTTAGATAGGCGAATAGGTGTCTTAATAATGCTGGAACGAGGATATAGGTAATAAGCTTGTGGTGTTCCCTCACCAGAATACATGGCACAATGAATGCCAAGTGGGATTTTATTGCTACATGTCTTTGTAAGATGAAAATTTCTGGGAAGTCCTAAATCAAATCCGGAATCCGCAAATGGTTTGTAAATGTTGTCATTATGGTCTTGAATACGCTGTCTATAAAACACACGTAGTGTTTCGTGTTCGTGGGGAACAAATATTTTTAAATATATTTCAGGAAAGGCCGTCATTATTGTAATATAGTAACTAAGAATAAAGCTTTATATACGTTCAATTTTATTTTACAAGTGAAACATAAAAAATGTAATAAATATAAGAACCCTAATAAATGTAAGAACTACCCTCCGAATGAACAATAACAATAATAACAATAACGATAACGTCCTTAATATTGAAAATGATAGACCATATTCAACTTCGTTTTCATCGTCATCGTCATCCTCGTTTTCGACATGTAATATGCGCGACGAAAAATTTGCGTCAGTCGCACTAACCGTTGCTGAAAATTCGAATATGAAATATCATCAACACGGTTGTGTAGCAGTAATTTGTGGAAGTATAGTTGCTCGTGGTTGGAACACATATGGGTGTCAACCAAACGACGAATACTGTGATAATACATGTAGTTGCCATGCGGAAATAGATGTAATGAGGAAATTGGAAAAAATATTACTAAAAAAACAGGTAACCTTGTCAAAACGAAATATACGAAACTGTTTTTTGGGAAGGATAAGTATGTATGTGGTAAGAAAAGATAAATACGGTAATAAATATAAAGATTCTGCTCCGTGTGCGAGATGTGTACGATTTATGAAATCATTGAATATAAAAAATCTCATCTATAGTAATGCTGACGGAACTCTGACAAAATGTCGTGTTAGAGACTATGAAACGACGTATATAAGCCAAGGAGGACAATATATAGAACAAGGTATGATAGACAGATAGAGAATATATGTCATAAGAAAATATATTTGACTCAAAAAATAAACTAAAATATATTTTATATCAGATTAGCAGTTTAGTATGCTTATGTATTAGGAGTAACTCCCCCAACGTTGGGATTAGGGTAATTGGAACTTCGTTGAACTAATTGCGTGAAATCAGCAGGACCAGTAGTATATCCAGGAGTCCAGTCCGGAGGTAACGCCCCATCCGCCATTGCTTCTTGCCAGGTCAAATAGTTTGTTTGGCAACCAATACCAATATTTGAAGTAGACTTCGTCCCATTTTGTCCGGTCATATTATTGTGATTTAATTTCATAGGGAAAGGTTGTTTATTCGCAGGTGTGGGGAGACATTCCTTTCTGTATACACCTCCAGTCTGAATATATTGACCTTGACTTTTGGCAAGTTGGTTGAAATTCTTGGCATAGGGCATACGAATATACTTTTTAGTTCCAATATAGTAAGAGCAAGCATTCTTATTACCAGAACAAGAGTAAATAAGAGATCCGGATGGGTCATATACAGTTCCACACTTGCCATTGTTCTGAATATTTGAAAAGACGACACTCCCATATTTTTGCGTCAAATTACGAATATATGTAGCTTGGTCACGAGTAACAATATAACTGTTATCATCTTCTTGAACCCAATAATTTGGATACGTTCCCTTAGTCCATTTATATTTCGTGTCAATCATACCGGCCGTATTGAGAGATGATTTTTTGATGATTTGATTGTCGTTAGTACAACAGCTACCCGAATTTAACGGAACATCGTAATATTTACCGCCACTACCCCCATTACCCATAGGATGGGTACCACGAAAAGGAGTTCGTGTAGTGTTAGAAATCATTCTAAACTGACCTACGGCACCAATATTCCTGTAACCTCCATTTAATGAGAAGCCGTCATCACCGCGTCCAGAGATAGGAGCAAATCTCCTATTACTGCGTGACTTTTTTTTGAGAGTAGCAATAGACATATAAATTAACATTAGAAATTAAAAGAAGAGAATTTACATTCCAAATTAAAAGAAGGATTGGGGAATTCATATCACAAGAGAAACAAACGTCTTTGTTTGGGTTCTTTAATCATACAATGTTTTAACGAAAGATAAATCTTTGTATGTTGATACTCATTTAAAACGTCTTGATAAACCGAGACATTTTGATAAACATAACCGACTTCCTCGTTTGGGTAAGAAGTAAATACATCGCACACCCGTGTTTTTGAATTTTTCAAACAAAAAAGAATAATAATAGCTAAACTATAAAATGCGGAAGTATAGTAGGCTGAAAATGGAAGATTCGTATTAGGAATGAATTCTGGTGGTAAAAATGAATTATGTACATCGTAAAAATCTGTAATGAGTATCGTCTTATTTGAGCGTATCGTGTAAAGTTTATTAACATTACAAAAATAAAAGAATTGTTCATCAATGACCATAACATCATTCAAGTCAATAAAGGAAATGGCTATATTTTTTTCAAGTAAAAACTGAATTTGAGTATTCATAGAATGTAATAGGAGAGTAGCCGTGTTTATAGTGAACCGATTCGATTGAATAAAATCGTATAGCGATGATATAGAATTGGAATAAGATAAACTGAATTTATCATTACATTGGAATGATTGAAACAAGATTGAAAATAAAGGATGTTCGTTACCGCCTGTAATAGTAGACGTAGAAGAAATAGTATATAGAGAATTTTCTTTTTCGATGTTCAAAGAGCCAATAATCATAATGAATAATTATAGGTAATATAGATAATATAACATAATATGTTTAAATTAAAAAATATTTATAAAGAGTAATATTTTTTAATGTTTGCTTTTTTAGTTGTGTTTTATTCTAGATAGCGCACATTTCCAAAACCACGGAGTATCATATACGATTTTAAGAGTTATACCTTGAATAAACTTATTTTTTATAATGTTAACGTCTGGATTATCGTACCAAAAATCAAAGTGTATAAATACTTTTTTGAAATTCTTATCGGAATTGTTTGGTACGATATCCACTCTTTTGACAAACCCTAATTTAAGTCTATTTTGAAAAATATCAATAATAAATGCGACAGAAATATGTTTGAAGACACGTGGAATACAAATAGAGGGACACTCATTTTTGAAATGAGTTGTGTGATTAACAGACAAATTGTTTGACATAAAGATAATATATTAATTATGGAATAATCAAAATCAATTTTTTATGAAGATAACCATGAATCATAATCATTGTCATAATCATTATGATGCTGTTTCCTGTAGTATATATAAATAATTATTATTATTTTAAATAAAGTCAATTAGTAACGGATACAAATAGCTGTTAGGAAACGGATATTTTTTTTACGGATAATATCCAAACTCCATATATATGAATAAAATAGTGTTTAACTTATTTTAAAACTAATTAATATTATAAATAATCGGTTTAAGGATATTGGTCTTAATAGTTTATATATACGCAATAGCTTACTACCGTCGGTACAACCCAGTCCACCACAAGACACCACAATACATAACAACACATAGCAAATATGGGACGTTTTGATAGTTTAAAAGATAATACATTTTCTTCAAATGAACGCAGAGAAACTAATATGCCTAAACGCAATAGTTCAATGAGACCAGATAATAGACCGTATAATAGAACAAAACAAACTGCTTCTACTGCTTCTACTTCTACCACGATGATTATAAAAGAAGAAGACTTTCCTGAAATGATAACAACGGCAAAGCACAAGACAGTTGAACTCCAATCAACTGAACCTATTTCAACTGAACCTATTTCAACTGAATCGACTTGGATAAAGGCTATGAAGAAACGTGAGGAAGATGAACGAAATCAGGGAATTTTAATTAATCAGATGGACCCCAAATATTGGCGTGGAGCCGCATGGATAGGTCCGATGTTGATGCGCCAGGAACAACATCCATCTGATTGGTATGAATATATTGAAACTGTTATGAGAGGACATTCGAATAGTTTCATAGTTCCATCTCGCAACATTGAATTCAGTAGAGACGGAAAGAACTGGTATAATAGTTGGGATGAAACATTTTCAGATGAACAATTATATAACATATGTTACGAAGAAGATGATGCGGCTTACTATGAAATAGTAAATATTCTAGATCGTGAATATGAACGAACGCGTGATGAATCGTATAAACATTACCTCGACACTGGTGAATTAGATAGAAATGCCATAGCAGAATTGGAACGTATATCATATGAGAAATATGCTGAACAATTTGATTATGTAGAAGAGGATGTTCCAGAGAATGAAGACATATTGAGGGTAGAAAATGAGGAATATTTAGAAGATGATTAGAAGATGATTAAAAGATGATTGGAATATGATTAGTTTAATTTAAAATGGAAAAATATTTAAATTAAATAATGGTAGCCGACAAAGAATATGAACAATACGAAGAATATGAACAATACGAAGAGCCGTCGGCAGACAAAGACAAAGACCAAGAGCCGTCGGCAGACAAAGACCAAGAGCCGTCGGCAGACAAAGACAAAGAAAATGAAATAATGAATGTAGATTGGATAGAAGAATACGAAGACGAAGAAAAATATTACACCATGTTTTACCCTGAAAAAACGAACGAAATAAAGGTGAATATGTTATATGTAAATAAGACCAATGAATTAGAAAAAATAAGAGAAAAAATGTTATACTTATTTCGAGAAAACGAAATAAAAAAGGAGGACTTAATAAAACTAATAACAGAAAACAATCGTATAGATAAAGTAAAATACAAATTGATAAGTATTATGATATATAACATGACGTTGACTCATCCGGAAATGAAGCATTTTTTGACTAGTCCAGATAAATATGATTTTATAACGAGTTTACGAAACATTGAAGACTGTCAATTACAGCCATCTGTGAGTTGTCTACAAGAGTTGAATAACGTGTATATAATTTTTACAGAGGAAGATATAGAAGAGAAAAAAATGGTGGCAAATACAAAACGAGTAAAGTTTAATTTATTACATAACAAGACGAGAAGACGAAAAAACATAGTAAGATAGTTCGTATGTCAGTCAAATACTGTAGTAAATACATTTAAAGAATGAATGATAAATATTATATACGTGATTATGTCAGCATCAACAATTGTGTCAGCATCATCAATTGTGTCAGCATCAACCCTAGTATCCGCATTAGATCAACTGAATAATAATCAATATGGGGAAAACAATCATATTGAGTATGCCTGGAGTGAAATTCAACAAGAGAAGATACTTCAACTAAGTTTTCAACTAGTAAGAACGAGTGATCCAACTCGTAGATATAATCTAGCAAACAAGTTCAAGGAGTGTTTTCAAAATGGAAGTATTGAAGATAGAAAAATACTGATAAAGTTGCTAGCTCATACGCGCGATATAGAGGAGGGTAAAGGAGAATATGCTCTCAGTTTTGCGATTATCAAAGCACTGTCAGAATACGAAGTATATAGAGAAATGTGTGTAGAGTTAATGTGTAATTTTGTAGGGGTATCTAGTAATTCAACGAAGGGGGTTAGTCAGAAGCCAATGGGTAGTTGGAAAGATATGAAATATTTATTTAATGAACTTCAGTCATGTCCAACTGAACTGATAGATATAATCAATACACAGCTACGTGAAGATATTAATGATATGAATAATAATAAACCATGTAGTTTGTTAGCCAAGTGGATACCTCGTGAAAAAAGTAAGAAATTTGGATGGATACACAAGTTTTTGGCTAGGAATTATTTCGAATGTGTGGGTTGGGGGGCATCTGGATGGAATAAGGGCGCAACAAACAAGGCACAAACATACTACAGAAAGGTCGTTAGCACATTGAATAGATATATTGACACGGTACAAGTGAAGCAATGTGGCCAAGTTTGGAAAACGATTGATTTTGACAAGGTAACTAGCATCACAATGATGAAGCAAAGAAAGTCATTTTTAAATGATAAAACCCTGAATGATAATGATAGAATTATTTGTCGACAACATTTATTAGATTATATGGAACAAGTGAAAGAGGGAACCAAAGAAATAAAGGGTCGAAGAACAAGTATGATTGACTTCATAAAGGCGGCACTTCAATTAAAGAATGATACTGATAATAATAATACTGATAATAATAATACTGATAATGATACTGATAATGATAATGAGAATAATAATAATAATGATGAGCATGAACGATTTCTGATAAACGAAGCCTGGAAAAATAACAGTAAAGATACAAAATCGCTTGAAAATATGATTGCGATGGTAGATACATCGGGATCTATGGAATCCGAAAATAGTCAACCCCTTTATAGTGCGATGGGTCTAGGAATTCGGGTAGCAGAGAAATCAAAGTTGGGAAAAAGAATAATGACCTTTGATACGAATCCAACCTGGTTAAACTTGGAAGGTTGTAAAGATTTTGTAGAAGAAGTTCACACAGTTAGGAATGCCGGTTGGGGAATGAATACCAACTTTCATAAAGCAATGGACCTAATTCTAGACCAAATAAAAGTAAACCGTGTTCCAGCAGAAGAAGTAGAAAACCTTGTATTAGTAGTATTCTCAGATATGCAGTTTGACGCAGCAGAGAGAAATGAAGAGCAACTGTTTGAACAACAACAACCACCGAGTGAACATGTCAGACAAATATTGAAAAGGAAGTTTCATGACGCTGGAATCGAAATTTGTGGAAAAGGATACAAGATGCCCCATATTCTATTTTGGAATTTAAGAAGCACAGATGGCTTTCCAGAACTATCCTATCAAGACAATGTCACGATGTTGTCTGGATATAGTCCAATGCTGCTAAATTCATTTCTTCAAGAAGGAATGGCTGGTTTAAAAGATGCCACCCCTTGGAATATGTTATTAAAGATGTTAGATAATGAAAGATACAATCATTTGGAAGATTTGGTAAAGTAATACGTTGTAATACAAGACAAAACATTTAAAAACACCGCCATACAAATAACTACATCTAAACAAAAATGGATATTTTTAGTGATATAAGTTCAAATACTTTAATTGATAGAGGAAATGATAACAACACAGATATGTATTTTCAAAATATGTTAGACCGTTATCTTCTAGGTTCGTTTTTATTGGAAAATCAAGAACAGCCAGATATAATGAATACGTCATTAAATCAAGAGAACAGATATAAAATTGTCATATCAGATGAAGGCAAGAAATTATTAAAAATAGAGAAATATACAAAACCAGGTTGCTGTTTGAATGAGATTTGTCCCATTAGTCAGGAAGAGTTTACAGATGGCGATAATATAACTATATTACCATGTAATCATGGATTTACAACGGGGGCAGTAGAAAAATGGTTAGAAACGCAATGTCCTGAGTGTCCTATATGTAGATATAAAATGGATAGTATCGAAGTAAAAAATAAGGATTATTGTGAAGTAACCGAACTTCCCATAACTTTGTCTAGAAATACATTTTTTAATTCATTAAGTTCGTTGGAAAATATCACCCATCCATTTGGTAGAAATCAACTCTTTAATACCATACCACATTCCTATCTTGAAAATATCTATCGTAATCGATTAGAAGATGATGATGCTAATGAGGCCTAATGAGGCGTAAGAAGACAACAATACTTGTATTATTAAATATTATTAAATATTATTAAATATTATTAAATATCATCTACATCAACATACTCGCCATCATCCATTACAACATTTTGGTTGGACATAACTGTATTCGCATCATTACCACCACTAGTCTTTTGAACAGCAGCTACGGTTTCCATTAATTCCTTGTATTTTTCGGTGTCATCATTTCCAAAGGCTATCTCGTCATCATCTGCTTGGTTAGTCTTAGATTCATTCACATTATCATATTCGCTCTTAAGTAGTAAGAACTTAGGGTCGCCTGACCGCTTTAATTTTTGTTTTTCAATGTCTGTATATACTTCGAGTAAATCAAATTTTGGTTTATCGGAGGAATCAAAATCTCTTTTTCCAATCATAACCCACGTTCCAAGACTGACAGTATTATCTCTCTTACCCTTGCCTCTAAATTTATTTCTCATGACACATAGTCTTTCTTTACTTTCTGTATCATTCGCATAAAACATACCACTGCCGAGTAACTTTGTAACTACGGCATATAATTCACCTTCTTCTTGTATTAACCGTATTTTTCTATCAACTGGAGCAGAAACGAATTTGCGCCCCATTTGCTTAGATTTATTACCACCTGTTAGATTCTTGACCATTTTGTCTACGTTATAGAATAAAAAATAGGCTATTCAATCTCTTCAATTTTTTATTTAATGTTTCTTATTATTTTCTTATTATTTTCTTATTATTTTCTTATTATTTTCTTATTATTTTCTTATTATTTTCTTATTATTTTCTTATTATTTTCTTATTCGTAAATATATCATCTTGTTTATTTCAATTCCATTCAATATCGAAACCGAAAGTCGTCCTTAAATTCATAAATCGTTTTTTGCGTGAAGATGGATTCATACCAGCTTTTCCAGTTATGACTAGACATATGAAGGATACGTTTGCTATCCGTTTCATTAGATTGTTCGTCTGGTTCATATCCATATTGTCTATAAAAGTCTTCCAACTGTGATTCATCATTCAATATGATTTTTTCCGTTTCATTATCAATCGTAATATCATATCGATTAAATCGTTCCGTCCAAATGGGACAACAGTACGCATAATATTCCCAATGATGATAATAACGTTGGTTCATATCAGAAACGTTGTCTCTCAACAGATGAAACGACGAACATAGCGGGTCAATCGTATATAAACGTTTGTATTCGAGTGTTTTATAAACCTGCGGGCAGTTGTATTTATCTAAAGGAACAAGTTCATTCTGGATTTTCATAAGTTCATCATATTCACTATCACTATAGGCAAAATAAATCTTCTTTTTATTAGTCAAATTAGATTGAATATAATGAGGATGAAATGTCAGCAAACAAATAATTGCCCATACTTTGTGGACATAATTTGTATATATGTGTTTGTGCTCGTTTTGCCCATTGCCAGTTGTGTCTGAATTTAATTCATAAAAGCCTTCTTGAAAGAAGAGGTGTTGTTCATCTGATAGTTTAAAATATGTTTGAATCGCTTGAAATAAATCCAGCTCGACAATATCCGGTAAAGAAGATACCGCAAAATGATATAACTTCTTGTCAAGAAATCGAAATAGCCCATGATACTTATCGGGTATTGTAGAAAGCCATTTAGGTTTCTTCCCTTTGAAAATATGAGTAATTTCTTTGATATTATAATCATACTGTCTTGTTATAAATACTTCCGTCGATGAAGTCGTCTTCATTTTAAACAAGTTTTTAGTGACAGTTAAAATGCTTTTAAAGTCGCCACCAAGTGACTTTTTATATAGAAACGGTTCAAAGTCTGGATTGAGAATATAATAGAAATCATAATAAATAAACCAAATCAAATCCCAACTTTGAACTATAAGCCCAGATAAATATAGTTCGGACATCCAAAAATAACATTCATCTATTGATTCTGCTTTGAGGAGACTAGAAATGAAGGATAGTCCAACTTCATCAAATAAATATAAATATCGCGTTAAAATAACTTCTTTAGACATAATCGGTAAATTAATACTATAATAAAACTAAAAATAAATGAATTACTAAATTTCAATTTTTTATTATATAAAGTAAATATATATTATGGCAAACGCATGGAGAGAGCACGTTAAGAAGACTATGTCTGAGATGAAATCCAAGGCAAAGGGTGGTAAGATTATGTTAAAGGATGTTTTGAAGGCTGCTGGTAAGACTTACAAGAAGGCTGGCAAAGCTGCTGCCTCCGGTGGAAAGAGCATGAAGAAGAAGAAGAGAACTGTCAAAAGACGCAAGTCCTCTAAAAAGCGTTAAACAGTTTGTTTTCTTTACTAACAATTAGTTTGACTAGATTGAATTTAATGATATATGATTAAATTCAATGATACCAGAATACATTAGCCAAATACATTAGCCAAATACATTAGTGTGAATATCTTTTAACAAATCAACATGTCTATCTTTAAAAGAAGAATGAATATAGGTATGGAATAGATTGTATAGAGAGAAATGTTTCAATAAATCCGGATAATGAATAATAAAGAAATAACAAAGAGAATAATATGTCCAATAATATTTAAACTGAAACAGGTATTGGATAACTTGTTCGGAATTATACTTGTGAAAATAGGAGATAATGTTCTTGAATGTATTTATTTCTATTTTCTCTCTACCTTTCATAAACAATTCTAAAATCTGGTCAGTATCTTGTTCGCACAAACATTCAATTGGGTTGTGAATGAGATAGGTAATGACAAATACATCAAAGGATATATATGGATTTTGTAGTAGGAGAGGAGAGAAATACAGCTTTAAATGGTTAGTTTGAATAACGGGGAAATAAAACGAATATGAAAAGTCGGTTAGTTGGGGTAGATTATCGGCATACGAAACAAAGGGTTGCTGGCTCAAAGTAAATGAAATATTGTGTTTATGAAGAATGGAGCAAGAATAAAAAATATGATAGAGTGATTTTGCGAAAGTAGAGGGCAAGCTAGAATAGATGTTATTAGTAGTTAAATCAATATTTTTATCAAAATAAACCAGTTTATATTTAATTTCTCTCTGAACCAAGTTAGAATTAGTCGTTGGTAATATTTTATAATGTTTGTCTAAATTTTTGAATGTATCTATCGGTAAAAAATACAAAAAGTACATTGGAATTTGTTTGATTTTTTTAGAAATAGAAATATAATTATTGAGAGGAAATGAATTTTCCAAGAATAAAGTCATTACTATTTATTATATTAGTATCTATCGTGAATTAATAATGGTTAATTTTCCGTAATGATTGAACGACAAACAGACATTGTATCAGTAGCCGTATCAGTAGCCATAGTCGTAGCCATATCCGTATCTTGTCTATAAACAGCATCACAATTATCTTCTTCGCGCACAGCATAGCGGTTTTGTTTGAATAGGAAATACCTATTTTTATATGTTTTCTTTAATTTTGAATATATATCTTCGGCAACAAGTTCTTCTTGTAAAAGTCGTTCTGTTTCGTCATTCACCAAGTTTTCATATTCCATACAAAATTGTTCATAAGCAATAGACGGTTTAAAACACGGAAGATAATAGTTGGTATTAATATGCTCATCCATCGCATCAATCATATCATGTTCTAGAGAAATATACTTGCGACGTACTTTAGCGTCCTTACTACTGGTCTTCTTACGAAAATAATATCTTCCACTTTTATACATTTTACCGATAATATCCCCATCATAACCGAGACCTTTCAATCGTCCAACTTCTGTGTCAATGAGTTCATCATTGTTCATGAGCCATCGCGTCCATTCTTCCTTATAAGTATGTCTATCGTCATACTGGTGAAGTTTAGCAAATGGATACAATTGGTTCGCAAACTCATCAGAGAATTTAAAGCGGAATATGACATTATCACTAGTCATAGTTAAGTTAATATAAATTAAGGACCTGGACGACAGTAAGTATTAAGATACTTCAATAAGTATTGATACTTTCAATAATTATAATTACATTGCTTCAATTTTTTTGCTAATAATAAATAATACTAATACATGAAGTTGTTATATTCTCTAGAAAGTATTCCGTATTATAATTCCATTCAACAAGAATATACAAATATTCTAACTTTGAATAAGTCACCGGACGGGCCTCTAAAGTCCATTACAAAAACAGTGAGAATGAATAAGCTATCTCCATTTGAAACCTATAATAATATATGTCCCAAACCAAGTTGTGTTATAGGTATCGCGCAGATAAACAATCCGAGCCATCTTATGTGTATCGACGATTTACCCAATTTGTTCGAATTTTTAATCAATAATGGTTATACGATAGATAATTCCGTCACTAAAGTACTACAAAAAAGCAACATAAAAATGAATGGAAATCTAATTTGTATGATTCAGTATGAATGATGTAATAATTAGCCATCCGTAATTAACCGACAATAATAAATAAAAATTGAATTTATTTAAAAACAGTAAATGAATTCAATTATAAAACATGAACGTGGACAAATCATCTGAAATATCCAATAATACAAATACATCAACTAATCGAATATCAAAATCGTATAAGTTTGAGACAAATCTATTGAAAGTATCTAAAAGTAAGGATATAGAAGAGGCAAAAAGAGAATGGTGTGAAATATACACGGAACACAGAGAAATAAAAACAGGGTTATGTATATGTCAGCATACTCTCAAAAACATAAAGTATATGTATAACGTATCAACAAAACAAACGATTAGCGTTGGAACGGGATGTTGTCAGAAATTTAATTTAGATATAAATACACTTACAAATGATATATTAAAATCCACTTTACAAAAACTAATTGAGAAGGGCGAATATAAAATTATAAACGACATATTTGAATATACAAATGATGTTCAAATACAACTAATTAATAATATTAAAATAAAATACAAAAAATGTCCATTTAATTATGACAGCTTAACGGATTTAAAGAAGAATGTTAAAAATTTAATAGATGAATACGATTTACAATATTTACAAGAAGTATATAACGATATTGATAACTTAATAACCGAACATTTGACATTAAAGGAGCATAAACGCATAGAAGATGAAAAGATACGTATAGCCAACGAAAACTCACGAATAGAACGTGAGAATATAAGGAAGGAACAATTAGCATTAAACGAGCGTAAACGTGTGGAAGATGAAAATATACGTATAGTCAACAAAAAGGCACGTATAGAATGTGAGAATAAAACGCGCCTCATCGAACCTATCAAGCATAAAGTAATAATGACAGAAGAAGAGCAACATCTAGAAATATCCAATTATATTAACTCACTTACGGACCAAGAAAAACAAACACTTGAAATAGCAAAATCCCATTTAGGTACATCATTTAATATTATGAAGAGTATAGGGTTTTTAAGTTGGAAAGCCAACCAATAACCATAACCATAACACGTAAGTATCTTTCATAAAAACCAAACATATATATATCGCTTAAAAAAAGGAACTAAGAAAAAGGCACTACGACGAGCTACCTACGCTTTCTCGTTTTTCTATTTTCACTACGACTCGATTTTCGTGAACCATTACTTTTATGCGGTTTATTGGAAGACGTAAAACTAAGTTTTGGCAATGTCGTATGGAACATTTTCATCGTTTTTCTGAGTCGTTTTCCCCCATTTTGTATTTTAGAATGAACTGGTTTCATATTATACTTTCCACCTTTCATAGGACTACTATTAATAGAATCGGTCTTGGTACTAGCATTGGCACTAGCATTGGTACTAGCATTGGCACTAGCATTGGCACTAGCATTGGTACTAGCATTGGTACTAGCATTGGTGGTAGCACTAGCAACGTCTTGACGACTAGCTTCTTTTAATGTATTTGCTGCGTTATCTACCGCGCCTAATATACGTTCTTTACCTTTCTCAGCAGTAGCCTCTGTATCTTTTATAGTTTGCGCGCTAGTAATTACCATAGGACCGCTTTTTTCCATAAATACTTTAAACGTTCGTGTTAGCGTATTAAATCCCTTACCAATGGCAATAAATAAATCAATGATTCCTCCTACCCAAGGTATTTCAGCTAAAAACGCTTGAATAACTGAAATACCAGTACTAGTAGCACCCGATACAAATTTTTCTGAAACTTCCCCTAACATTTCCGTTCCTTGGTCAGCGACTTTATTTACTTGTGGTCGTATTTCTTTTAGTATTTCAATCATTGTCACGGCAACAGCTTGTGCTATTTCTTTTACCGCTTCCTTTGTTGCTGGATTAGTTGACAATTCTTTTAAAACCCCAGCAAGTAATAATACCTTTTTGTTCAATTCGGGACTTAATTCATCTAAAGGAGTATCCAATAGATTTGCCTCTCCTGTCATATCCATAACAACATCTACTAGTTTAACCATCACATCACCCGTCCATTTTACACCCGTTTTAAATCCAACTTCTCCAATATCCTTCATTACGGTAAATGCCTTTATGGCCAATTCTTTGCTCTCATCTCCTAAAGTCGATACGCTCAAATCTTTTGAAACATTGCCAATCGACGCATTCGAATCAATCGGGTTTGAAGCAGTAGCGTTTGAAGCAGTAGCGTTTGAAGCAGTAGCGTTTGAAGCAGTAGCGTTTGAAGCAGTAAGCTTTTTAATTTGTTCATTCGCACCGCCAATTAACTTGTTCAATACATCAGCCTGTTTTTTTATACTATCGGTATCTGTATAACCACGAGCCTTACCACCCATCTGACTCTCATTGCGATCGTTGCGACCGTTGCGTTCCGTTTCAACCGCAATCGCCGTGTTTTTCATATATTTGGTAGCAGCCTGAAATCCGTGTAAGACATCATTTATTATAGATAGAATGGCCACTGTAACATACGTCATTGTAGACTTCGCATCAGACTCAGAACCAGATTTCGCATCCATCGGACTGTAATATATACCACTCGCCTCTTGTCGCTTTAAATCTTCCAATTCGTTATTAGCCTGTTCAATGAGTGCGCGTTTTTTTAATATAGCTTCATTTACTATCATTTTTATTTTTTCATCTGGATTAGGAACATTTAATAAATCAATCATATATATTCTACCTTTAATTTTTTTTCGCCATTAATTTCTTAAATGTTTCGTAATCCATCTTCTCCATAGGTTTTTCGAGTTTGTAGTCATTTGTTTTTATAAACGGAAACTCACTCACCTTTCCGCCATAAGAATATCGATTTGCGTTTTGACGCAAAATAAATTTCTTGTTTATGGTTTTACTTCCACCAGAACCCTTTCTATTATAACTTTTAAAAGAAGCAAATAAACTATCCGCTTTAACCCCAACCAACAACTTTGTTTTGTTCTCATTCGCAATAGATGTCTCCCTAGCTACTTCCAATTCCTTTTTGATATCAACGACAATCTTTTTACAATGATATGTTAACGCGTATTTTCTAGCGACAGTTTCCAAATACAAATACGGCACATCCTTTGTATCACAATGATATATAAACGACTCCTTTTCAAAGTCATAATACATAATAATACGACCCTTTGGTGTCATTTCAAACAATACACTGTTTTTTAACGACTGAACACAATCTTCTTCCAAATCTTCACTCTCCATCTCTTGGAATTTGTCATAATATTTGTTTTCATATGAAACGTCTTTTGACTTATCTTTATCTTTCGCCAGGTCAGACGCCTTGTCAGTCAACTGATTATTATTAAGCAATGAAAAAATACTCATAGGTAGCTTCATATCTGATAAATTCGAATAAAAATAGTAGAATAACACAGAACTAACTGCCACACCACTTGTAACATATAGCATATTACGGTCAACTCTTTTTGATATAGTTGAAAATATGCTAGTATTCATACTTTGAAACATGATTGTATAATAAGAATATACATGAGATATTTTTAAGCCCTGATTATTTATTACATAATCATATCCATTTGTTAATATTTATTGTTTCTATTGTTCATTTAACTTTATATAGCTCCATATTTTTCCACAAGTTCTTGACGTCTCAGTTCAAAGAGTTCCTTTACTTCCTTTTGTAAATCGACCACTTTAATTCTTTGATAATTTTTATTTTTATTGTCCGGATGTAAACATATCAAATACAAGTCTTCCACCTTTTTTCCATACTTCTCCTCTAAAATAGCCTTGTATGTATTGAGTTGTAAGCAATAATGCCAATAATTCGTATCTGGCAAATGTTCTATACACTCCTTCTTCCCCCATTTACCAAAGGCGTTCGCTTTCACAATTTCTTTACATCGCTTCCAATCATAAATGAGTAGCGTTCCATCTGGCTTCTCATACACCATATCAATGGATCCAGCCAATTTCAGCTCTTCGTGGAAGACGGTCCATTCTGTTCGGTAGGGTTTTAAGTCAGGAAAATCAGCCAAGAAACGCTGGAAATATTCGTATTCGATAGAATCATTAACCACGTCCATCTGATTGTAGTAACACTCTATATCATAGTGCATCTTGGTTCCAGCTGTAGACGCTTCATTACAATTCTTGTCCCACCCAGCCTTGATTTCGTCCACAGTCTGGCCGTAATATTTGCTCTGTGTCCAACGCTTAGAAGACATCATTCCTTTAATAATCGCATCCGCATCAAAATGGTCGAAATTCGCATGATTAAAGGTCGTTACAGACATATAGCCATCGCTACTACCATCAATAGTGTAAACGTGAGGACCCTCATCAAACTGAATACGGACATCTCTTTCGTGCGGATGTAACTTTGCCAAATAGGTAGGAGGACTGCTTACGGCTTCTTGAACTTCTTGGAGTTTTTGTTGAACGGTGTTCATTGTGATTTTATGAATAGTAAATTTGTTATTAATAAAATCAATTTTATTTTTACGTTAGCGTTATCGTTAAGCAGTATCATATTGTTCCCATAACCATCCAGTAATAATATACTTATCACTAGATATAGGAATATTAGCTCTATGTGGAAATGTCCAACTAGCCGGAAACAAGACTAATTTACCGGCTTCTGGTTTTATACGATATTTAGACCAAAATTCTGTTTCACCACCTTCTTCAATGTCATTTAAATACCACATAAAAGTTAATTGCCTCATCTTTTTGTTTTTCCAATCACAAGCATAATCTTGATGATACACATATTTTCCCACATCTTTGTTATATTTTTGGAGTTGCATTGAGTCAGTTGTTAAGTAAGTTGTACCAAAAATATGATACGGTTCATTAATTCGATTATTATGTTGTTTAACATATTCTTTTACATTACTATTCAATTCTTTAGATAATAATTTATTGATTTTGTCCCAACGTGTTCCACCACGTGTTATTATAAAATCAGTGGTATCTTTTGTCTGTTTATTTAAGCCACCTGCCGTGACACCATCATAACGACCGTCTGATTGCTCAAATAGATTAATCATATCATAACATAATTCTGAAGAAATGGAACATTCTTTAACATATAGTAACTCCATAACGTTATTATTTTCCATCAATGTAATTAGTTATAACAGTATATATTTATATTTTATTTGTTTTTATTGTTTGTTCCATTTTCATTTTCATTTTCATTTTCATTTTCATTTTCATTTTCATTTTCATTTTCATTTTCATTTTCATTATATAATGATGTTAAATAAAAACAGTATAAATTAAAAATAATATAATATAAAGTATATGGAAACTATAATTAGTTATTTAGATTATCGTGTTGAGAAAGGTACATTATACGAAACCGATAAAGAAAATGTATTAAATATGTATACTAATTTAATTACATATAATTATGATGAAATATTTACTAGCCATCAAACAATATTAAGTAAAAAAAATTATGATATACATTATGATACAAACAATGTCACACTAGTGGACAATTTAGTTGATAATACAGTATATAAGATGGCATCTTTATCGGCATCTACCATTACAACAAGTGAAATATCTGGAACTGTTTACAAAACATATGTTGTTCATAATAATAACAACCTTAAAGAATATATTATAATAAATGGTATATTGGAGATATATTACCAGCAACAATACCATTCAGTATTAAATAGTATAGATAATAATACAGTTTTAATAGTTCCTGAAATATTGCGATACGGATTGGTTAATAACGATAACAAGATATATTTATTTTTTGAAACGCATTATTATAAACCAACGACAATTCATATTGAAAGTAATGATAATGTAGATATTATATATGAATATAATCGGTTATTAAATAATTGTAGAAATATGCTTCAATCATTAAATTTAATTGATACAATTTCTAGTGAACATAATATATTTCACAATGATATATCTATAACAACAAGTCAGGTTGAGAATTACATAAATCAAATATTAACGTATGACACAAATGATGAAGTGAGTAGACAGTCATTTTATACAGATATTTTAGAAGACAGTCTGTTCAATAAAACGATTGATCTATTTGAACCAAATATATTTACATATAATAATCAGTCGTGTATATTAATCGATTTCGAGGAAGGTTCTAGGTTAAGCAACAGAGCAATAGTAACTAATATAAACTATTATTTATTCAATGAAAATAATCCAATAACAGGTATTATGAGAGTTAATTAAGATATTTTTACAAAAAAAATCTATAAATACATATTATATGCCTTACCAATTTAAAGGTATTGATATTACGACTGTAGTAGATACGACTAGTAATCCTGTAACTACTAATTTTGCGAATGTATATCAAGGATTACCAGCAATAACTTATCCAAACTATACTAATTCAAATTTGTTAACAAACCTGGGTTATACTGATGCGAATGGTTCCGACTTGTCAACGGTTTGTGCTGCTATACAACTGAAGTATAATTCTTCTCAAACAATAAGTGTGCCAACCGGTGCGAATCAATTTAGATATTTTATTATAGGCGGTGGTGGTGGTGGCGGTGGTGGTGGCGGGTGTGCGAATAATGGTGGTTGGCAACAAAGTGGTGGCAGTGGTGGAAATGGAGGATTTGGTTATCCAAGCAATGGACAGCTATCAATCGCTGGCGCCAATATTGAAATTACTATAGGAACTGGCGGTACTGGTGGGGGAAGTGGTGCTTATTCATATCAGAATGGTAGTGGTTACATAGCAAATTCGCATGGGGGGGGTTCTGGAAATAGAGGAAATACAACCACTATATCATATGATAATACACCTGTTGTTAACGCCGCTGGTGGACTTGCTGGTGGGGGAGGTGGTGGTGCATGGGCATACAGGTCTAATTATCATAAAAATAACAGGGGTGGTGGCGGGAATGGTCAGGGTTATACCCTACAGTTTGACCCAACGACTAGTGGATGGGATCCAAGGTATGTAACGCCACAGTCGGGTGGTGGTGGTGGAGGGGGAGGGTATAATTGGTCATCAAATGGAGCTCCAGGAAATGCCGGCCAACCTGGTTATGCTGTAATAGTTTGGTTATACGATTAGTTACATATCAACATTCAGAAACCCCACTAACAAATATCGTTTTCCTTTTGTAATAGGCAACCCACTATGTTTAATTTGGCTGCTATGTAATAACAGTTCCCCTTTATTCAAACGGCATGTTAATCCATCGTCGAAATACGTCCCTCCGCCGTCAAACTCGCTAATATCGTTAAGTAAAATATTGAACGAAAGAAAGGACCCATCGCAATGCATTTCCAAATGGTTTTGGGCATCATGAGAATATTTAACGACAAATAAATCTTTAATATTGATAATCATTTTATCGTCAAGACCATAGGAGGCACTAACGCGACCGGTGATTGTTTTTAATGTTTCTAATACGAGTCCGAAGATGGAAGGAATTTTATCTACCGGTAGATCCGTGGTAGGATACTTTGTATGTCTATCTACAGTCCATCCACCATTCTTACTAGCATATCGTTCGCATTCATTAACAATATAATTACACATATCACTTGAATATGTACTAGGATAAGTAAATCGCTGTAAAAAACGATTATATTTTAAATCAATGGTTTTATCCATTATTGCTTTAAAATCGTCCATAATATCTCCATATTTATTTTTTAATTCCACCTGTTTCTGTTTCTCTTTAATAGAATTGTCCAAAGAAAATTTAAATGTAGTTATATTTTCAATATTGTTTTCCGCATTCTTATCTATTCGGTATTTTTGAATGATTTCATTAAATACATAACAAGCTTCCTTTTTTTTATTGTATAAAATATCATTAAATAGGTTGTAATTGATAATGTCATTCGATACATTGATAGAACCTATATTCGGCTCGGTCGTAGCAGATAGAGTAATCAGACTGACATCATTTTGAAACATAGCACCAGTACCTGTACCAGTACCTGTACCAGTACCTGTACCAGTACCTGTACCAGTACTAGCATCCGCATCAGGCACATAATATTCAACATCAATCGGTTTTTTATTCCATAAATTAATCGCTAGTATATAGCGACCATTTGACTCATGTTCATCCGACCTATCAGTATCAGCCCCGGCATCTACCTCAGTCAACGTTGTACTACCGTGATAAAAATGACCATCAAACGTGATTTGTTTATTGCGCACAGGTATTGATAATACAACCTCTGTTTGCTGTTCAAATTCCTTGTATTTATAACATTCCAAATCAACATTGGTTATAATGGTGGGACTGTTAGAAACATCATTCAAATAGGTTACACATGAAAGTATGGGATGTTCATATTTACCGCTTGTTTTTTTCAATTTTTCATCACAATCTATATGTAAAGTATGTGTGTCAAACTTTGATTTACACCAAAATTCAACAAAGTGGTTTTCCATGTCAGAAATATTCAATCTAGCAAAATGAAACATGGCACTATCATATACGTATTTTTCAATTAGTGAATAGGATGATTTTGTCAAATCGAGCAACATTGTATCCTTTTCAACAAACATAAGGTCAATCTCTTGTCGAATCTTCTGGTCACATTGGTCGCATTGGTCACATTGGTCACATTGGTCACATTGGTCACATTGGTCATCGATTTGTATATTCCAAGTATTTACATGATTGATTGTATTTTTATCAACCGCTGTTTTATCGCCTTCTATTTCATCATTTTGTCTAATAGTCATACTTTATACATCCATCACGAGTTCCGTTTATATTTTTATAAATATAATTATAAAAATATATTCTCTATCTTTGAACTATAGTAGCAATCAACCAATATTTCATTTATTTTCATTTCTTCAACTGCCCATTTAAATCATCCACTTCTTGTTTCAATTCATCCACTTCTTGTTTCAACGTTTTGACGGCTTCAATGAGATGACCAATAATCGCATTATAATCCACCGAATATTTTTCTTCATTTTCACTGTTAACGGCTTCGGGAATAACTTCTTTTACTTCTTGGGCAATCACACCACTATGTAATTTCTTCGCATCATCTGCTTTCCAGTTATATTCCACACCGCGAATAGCACATATTTTTTCTAACGAATTGGTCAATACATATATGTTTTCTTTGAGCCGTAAATCAGAATTAGCATTGAATGTCGTGGCGGTAACTGTCTGGCTAACAGACATGTTTTGTTCAACGGTAATATCCCCAGCAACGGTCATATTACTATCACAAGTTATATCATCGGTAACGGAAAGACTTCCTTGAATTGTAGAATCATAAGTAACGGTAAGATACTCCGCGCTAGCCTGAACAAAGCTACAATTATAGGAAGAAATAGTAAGATTAGTATTATTAGGGTCTGTAGTAATATTACCATCAACAAACAGATTACCATTAACATCTAAGGCGTATCCACTTGTAGGAGGATTATATGTTCCAATACCGACATTACCACCAACATGTACCCATCCACTCACATCTAAAGTGGTTTGAGGACTATCTGTTCCAATACCGACATTACCAGTATTTGTATTATATATATCTGTATTATTACTGACGATAGACGCACCCCATCCTCCACCATCCGTTGATATTTTACCATTTACCCAATCAAGAGTAGCAAATTCAGTGCCTCCATTATTAACAGAGGTAACACCTATAACTGTTCCTGTAAAATGACTCGTACCATTAATAGTAGCCCCTCTAGTAACATTGAAGCTACCATCAATATACACTCCTCCACTGACATCAAGAGTATATCCACTTGTAGGATTATCCGTTCCAATACCGACATTTCCAGGAATATAAACAGTAGGCGCATTCGTAGTTTGACCAAGAACAAGTTGGTTAGATTGTGTAATCGTAGCTTGATATCCCAGTGCCGTAGAATTGTTATAATCATTCGCGTCCGCAGTTGTGCCATAACCTAAAAAAGTATTACCACTGCCAGTAATGTTTGCTTGTCCGGCATTAGAACCAAACGCACTATTATACTCACCATCCGTGTTAGAATTTAATGCCTCGAATCCAAATGCGGAGTTGGCAGTTCCTGTTGTGTTATTATGTAATGATAAATGTCCAACCACAGAATTAGACAATATATTCCCACCACCTATACCAACTGTAATTCCGTGAATCATAGCATCATTGCTGGTAGTAATTATTCCACTAACATCCAAATTATTACTAACATATACCCCTCCATCAACGTCCAAATTAGTGTGAGGAGTATCTGTTCCAATACCGACATTACCTGGTATATAAACAGACGGAGCAACGATATTTCCATAACTAATCTGTCCAAATACAATTTGGTCACTCTTTGTTATTTGAGCCAGGTATCCAATGGCTGTAGAATTATTGTAACTACTATCTGTACAATCAGCACCGTTACCGATATAGGTATTATTACTACCGGTTCCATTTGTTTGTCCAGCATGATAGCCACTGGCAATATTATATGACCCAATTGTGTTAGAATACAACGCATTTTGTCCACTAGCAATATTATACGACCCACTCGCATTAGAATATAACGAATTTTGTCCTGTGGCAGTATTATACGACCCACTCGCATTAGAATATAACGCACTATTTCCAATAGCAGTATTATAACCCCCATTCGTGTTAGAATATAATGTTTTATCTCCAATAGCGGTATTAGATGTTCCAGTGTTGTTGTTATTTGCGAGTGAGGAATTTCCGACCACGCAGTTGGATGATAACCCACCACCACCTACACCAACTGTAATACCATTAATAGACGCATCATTCTCAACATATAACCCACCTCTTACATCCAACTTGCTTTTAGGGATATCGGTTCCAGTCCCAATGCCTACATTGCCGTTATTCACATTGTATATATTATAATTGCCGTTTACATCCTCCTTTTCAGTCCAGCCTCCAACCCCACCGTTTATATAGGAATTAACCCAGTTTAACGTAGCGAATTCAGTACCACTTGTATTGTTAGATGTTTGACCAGTAACAGAACCGGTAAAATTACTCATACCTGAAATAGTAGCACCACCAGAAACAACCAATTTTCCTCCTACTGAACAACCACCAGAAATATCCAACATACCCCCTATTTTACCATTACCCGAAACATCTAGTATATTTACAGCCATAATTCCACCAGTATGCGTGTGATTGCCAGAGTGGATAGTATCACCGTCTATATTAATAGAACCAGTCATATCGATTGTTCCGGTATGTGTAACGGTTCCTGTATGCATAATATTACCTATAACGGCTACGTCACCAGATGCTAACAAAACATAACTAGGGTCGATTAACGTTGTACCAATAGATATTTTTTTTACACTAGCAAAGCCATCTATGACAGTATTACCACTTATTTCAGTATAACCAACTATATTTACCGACCCGTCAATAGTAGCACCACCTCCATATATACTCATACCATTAGAAATACCAATACTATTGCTAACTGTCATACTGCCGTTCAAAGTGATGGCGTCATCTACCGTCATACTTCCATGAATACGAGCACCATTATTCACGGTAAGTTGATTCTTCACAGTCAATCCATTATTAATTGTCGCGCCCCCTGAGATAGTAGCATCGCCTGAAACAGATAACGTATTACTAATGTTTGCGCTACCACTCACATCTAGGGTATAATTGGGATTCTGTGTACCGATACCAACGTTGCGAAAATCAGTATTATACATGTGCGTATTATTTTCAGCACTTAACCTCCATAATCCTCCACCATTCTGTGTAAACCAATTAACCCAATCAAGTGTGGCAAATTTATTTCCAATCACATCGTCATATTCTTGTGTGGTAACACCATATACAGAACTATTGAACGTAGTAACACCATGTATAGTAGCACCGCCGGAGGTGACATTCAAACTGCCGTCTATACGCACTCCTCCGCCAATATGAACAGCATATATACTATCCTGATTATCTATTCCAATACCGAGATTTCCAGGAATATAAACTGTAGGCGCATTGGTCGTTTGACCAAGAACAATTTGGTCACTATGGGTAATTGTAGCGTTATATCCCAAGGCGGTAGAATTATTATAATTATTCGCGTCAGCAGTTGAATTATAACCCAAAAAAGTATTATTAACGCCAATAGTATTTGTTGAACCAGCATTATATCCAAACACGCTATTATACGACCCTGACGTATTTTCAGATAAAGCAGTCTGTCCAACTACACAGTTGGAGGATATCGCGCCCGCACCTACACCAATTGTAATTCCATGAACATTGGCATCATTCGTTACATTCAAACTACCACCAACATACGCTCCACCACTAACGTCGAGGGCATATAATCCGTCCAAATTATCTGTTCCTATGCCAACATTACCTGGAATATAAACAGTAGGAGCATTTGTACTGCGTCCTAATACAATTTGGTCACTGTTTGTTATTTTGGCGTCATATCCGACTGCTGTAGAATTACTGATATTATTTCCGCTATTATCCGCACCGTAACCGATATAAGTATTATTATTACCATTTATATTACTTGTTCCTGCCGACGGTCCAAACGCGCTATTATATGACCCTATCGTGTTTTCAGACAAAGCCGTCTGTCCAACTACACAGTTGGACAATATATTGCCCCCACCTACACCAACTGTAACTCCATGAATATTAGCATCATTAGTTACATTCAAACTACCGTCAATCGAAACATTATTAGATATATCTACTTTGCCCACCATCGTTGTTTGACCTGAAACAGCTAGATTATTTAAATACATTGTACCGTCATGTGTAAAATTGCCTCCACCATGAGTAGTATTACCAACTATATTTAAATTACCGGCTATATTTGTATCACCATTAAATAATGAATCGCCTGTCACATTAAACGTATTGCCTCCGTAATTAGGCCCGACTGAAACATTATCGCCACTAATCGAGAAAACAAGGTTATCCGTATTGGTAGTGTCTTGAACAGGATTAATTGAATTATATACCAATATAGAAGGCATCTGTGTATTTTCAGGTAATCCTCCGGCATTTTGAATCAAAAGGGAGGCTTTATTAGTGTTATTATTAGCATTAACATAGGCAGCAGATGAAAATATATCTATATGACTTGCGAGACTGCTATCATATACAAGAGTAGCACTTGTATCAAATATGACATTTCCATAAAAATGCGCGGTATCGTGAAAGTTTGATTGCGCATATACATTCGTCTCTCCATAGGTAGTTAGTTCTCCATTAACAATCGCGTTAGATTCGCACGTTAGATTCGCATTAAACCCAATAAATTCATTTGATAATAAATAGATGAGACTATTTTGATTACTATTCGGAACCCGACTGGTTGCGTATTTATGTCCATTTCCAGGATTGGCCAAATACTCAATAAATTCTTGTGTATTCGCCTTTAATGAAATTTTAGCGTCTAATAGCATAGGACCAACATCATTAATATTATTAACACTTGTCTGAACATTAGTGCTTAACAATTGAGACTGTGGAATATTACCACCCTGACCATAGGGAACTGAATATTTTGAATATAGAGTGCCTAGATTAAAAGCGATTGGTTTGTCTGGAACATACGATCCTCCTGAAGTTAACCATTTGTTTGTTTGTAGTCCATCGATGTATATAGCAATATAACTGCCTCCAAAAACAACCATAATTTTATGCCATTTATTAGCGTCAAGACTACCACAATTATTATTAGATATATCTATAGTATTATTGCTATTATCGAAATGATAATACATTTGAGTTTGGCTACCAAATGAACCACCTTTGTACCAAAGATAAAAACAATCAGATGAATAATCGGGTGAAGCTTGATATAGTCCATGTTGATAAATATCATCTAAAGCAAATATACAAAAGTTTGTAGTGCCTGTTGGAATATACACGAATGTTTCAAATGTCAAAATGGTAGAAATAGTCTCATTGTTTTCAGTCTGTCCGAGTGTATTAAGTGTATTTAATGAGTTCGCACTAATCAATACTTTTGAATTGTTTCTAAATTGGATGGCATTTTGCGAATAAGTCGGAACATACACAGCGTAGGGGTCAAATTGTCTATTGCTATTATTCGCACCATTTAATGATAAATCAAAATAATTTATTTGAACAAGTCTATTATTTAATGTTTTGTTTTTAATACTAAGGTTACTTGATAGTTGTATACTACTATTCGTATTCGTATTCGTATTCGTATTCGTATTCGTATTCGTATTCGTATTCGTAGTCGTAGTCGTATTCGTCAAATTATTAAAAGAGTAGTAAGCAATTATATTGTCGTAACTCTGTTCACCTTCTATTAATTTATATAATGAAGAATTATCCATATCACGTTTGTCACCATACTGTTGAACGGTAGTATTGCTAATACCCAATTGTTGAGGAATGGTCAAAGTACCGGTTGATTGTTTATTATTACTTAAAATATTATTAGTAGGTCTTCTATTTATACCTCCCTGTGATTTCCATCTATCAGAAGTATTTGACATAATATATAATTTATGTAGGTAATAATTTATATAATTATACAAAAATCAGTATAATTATATACATTTGGACATTGTGAGTTTTATTCTTAATAAATAGTTTTTAGGTAATCTGGTACGATATGGTTAGAATTACGTTTGCTTTTACTCTTACTTTTACTCTTACTTTTACTCTTACTTTTACTGTTAGTACTACGTTTACTCTTGCTCCCGTTCTGGCTCTTAATAGTACGTTTCACACTATGTCTGCCTTGACTATTCGTGGTACGCTCAGCATTTCTACTCATTTTAGAGGCTATTTTTGACGAACGCTTCGATAGTTTCTTACTAGGAAGACGTTTTTCTATTTCTTCAATAATAATAGGACGGACATCCATCGTATTATTTTGATGTAAGTCGTCTTCTAGCCGTTGGTCAATTGATTTATGGTAAGCAGGTATTTCGAGTAATTTTAAAAGTTCATTGTTGTTTAATTTCATATATATCGCTTCATCATTTCGGTTAGCTTCTAAATCTAAATCATTTCCATCATATATCATATTCCATTTTGTATTATCGACAATATTACCATTTACACTGGTTTGATAGTGCCCTTTATTTTGAATATAACTTTCAGAATAATCTTCCATATAAAGTATTTGAATATTTTATTTGCTAATTTAAGAATAAAAATACGACGGTAATCGAATTCAAAGAACATATTATATTGACGAACCAAATGTAATCACTTCATCAAAGTAGTTGTAGTAATACTACATAAATTATAAATTACAATTTATGTAGATAACAGATTAGAAAACAATATAAAAACAAAATCTTTGTATATGTTATATAATGCTATTCCTTAGTATTGCTGCCATCGTATGTTTTTCATCAGTGACTTCTGCGTTCAACGAAACAGAACATCATTGGTCTAGTTTCCAAAAGTTTATCAATCATTTTGATAAATCTTATCCTAGCTTTGTAGAATTCGAAAAGAGATTTGAAGTGTTCAAGTCTAATATGGAATATATTCGCGAGCAAAACGCTCAACCTCATTCGTACACATTGGGTGTTACTCCATTCGCCGATTTAACAGAATCCGAATTTTCTCTTTTTAACGGAATTCGAACGGGTGGACCATTATCCACTGGTTGTGCCAAGTTCCAATCTTCTAACAATAATGTCCCTGCTAGTTACGACTGGCGTGACCACGGTGCCGTTACCCCTGTAAAGGACCAAGGCCAATGTGGTTCTTGTTGGTCATTTAGCGCAACTGGGGCAATGGAAGGAGCTTGGGCCATTTCCAAGGGTTCCCTTGTTAGTCTTTCTGAGCAACAATTAGTCGATTGCTCCAAGTCGTATGGAAATCACGGATGTAATGGAGGTCTTATGGATGACGCCTTTCAATATGCCAAGGATAATGGCATGTGTTTAGAAAGCGCTTACCCATATACCGCCAAGGGAGGTGATTGTCAAAAATGTGAGCCGGTTGTGTCTATTTCTGGTTGTGTGGATGTGACCAAGAACAATCAAGTTAACTTGAAGGAGGCCGTATCAAATGGACCTGTATCTATTGCGATTGAGGCAGACACCAAGGCATTCCAACTTTATACGAGTGGAGTTCTTACTGGTGATGCTTGTGGTACAAATTTGGATCATGGTGTTCTTATTGTAGGATATGGTGCGGATGCCGGAACTGAATATTGGTTAGTCAAGAACAGTTGGGGACCCTCTTGGGGAGACGGAGGATATATTAAGATTGGACGCAGTGATAGCACCAATGACCCAGGAGTGTGTGGTATTGCTATGCAACCATCTTACCCTGTAGTCTAAAAGAACATCATTTAACAAAATGACTAACTAACTAACTAACAATAATACACAAGAAATAATACACAATACATAGAAAAATAAAAAAGGGTGTATATCCCATTTTTATTTTTATTTTATTTTATTTTCACCATACATTTAGTAACTACTAGCTATAATTAACATTCCCCATCTTCCTTTTCGTAATCAATGATGTCGTCGATTGATACACTCTCGCGCGCATACGTCTCTTCGCGACGTTCCGGGTGCGGGGCGTTCAGTCTCTTACGAGGTTGGTTGCGTTGTCCGTTATATATTGCTCCATAGGCAACTTGACGAGGAACCATACGCTTAGTATTGGGTTTGGTCTCTTGCTGATATTGTTGATGTGGTTGTTCGAGCATAAACTGAGGACATCCTAATTGTAACATTGGTCCGTAAGGTGTCATCACCCATACAGGCATCATATGGGACATTACAAAGTCCATCTGGTGATGCGTAAGTTGCTGTTGCGGTTGCTGTTGCTGTTGCTGTTGCTGTTGCTGTTGCTGTTGCTCATTGAACTCATCTTCTGGCTTCTGAGTCGGTGACTGCTTCTGTTCAAATGGAAGTACGTGCCAGAACCATTGTCCGTCATACGCAATATGGGCCTTCTTGTCGGGACCTTCAATATCACTACGAAATTTATCACCCGCAACAGTATTGTAAACCATCGCAAAATGAACAAACGCCATATTGTAAGTCTCGCCATTTTTACCCGTCTTAGGAACCAAATCCACACGTTCAACGCTACCAATGTTGAGAGTATCGAATACGTTACTAATACGCGACTCCTTAATGTTGGAGAACACGCGAGGAATGAAAACAGTATAGGAGAACATCTTTTAAACTTTTAGCTTTTGCTAGAACTTGTTAAAGTATATCAAATGCTTATTTATAAAAAATAACTTCAATTTTTTCTGACACTCGTTTTTAATAAATTTTCTTGTGTGATTTTCTAACATGTGATTTTCTAACATGTGATTTTCTGTAGGTCTTTTTATGATATTTTTTACGAGTATTTCTTCCACCCTTTTTAGAACTAATGCTACTACTCGATGTTTTAGCCTTATATTTGATTATTGGTTTGCTTACACCCTTGGTAATTTAAAACGGAACAAAATGTCCGTAAAAATAAATTAACAAGGTTGTAATGGCGAATCGCACGCCTTTGGACGCTTATCACTCTGCTTACGCAATCGAGGTATAACGCCAATTTTTGCTGGTTTGAAACATACTGGTCTTTCTTCTCCTCTATACTGGTTGAGGAGCAACCCTAATATGTTCTTTGAAGCGTTGATGTCCCTATCCAGACAGCATAATTTACACTCGTTGGTTTTACAACGGATTACACTATGGATATTAGACATTCTTGCTATGGGTTCTAAAACACCCTTCTTTTTTCTACGAATACGATTTCTATACAACTCAATTGGATTACTACACGAAGAACACGTTTTGCTGGTGTTGTATTCATCTATTCCAACTACCCTACAATATTTACGAAGTTCTCGTTTTAATCGTAAAATGGGTGTGGTTGGGTGCGATTTTACTAAACCGTGTTGTTGTGAGAAATCACCGAAACCTACTAATGTTTTCACATTTTTACCTCCTCCTATGCGTTCGCATATTTTGGCTAAGGTTGCTTTGCTTCTACAATAGGAAGTGAAGTTCAAATTACGAAACCCCTTTTCAATATGAAACTCGGTAAATGTTCGCATTCGTGGAAATACGTATTTGAAATATTCCTTCATGACGCTTGTTTTGCTGGTTTTTATGGTTGGTATGAGTTTCCATTCATCATAATGGACCCATCTTTTATACCACCCTACACGCTTTTTACAGGCGTATATCATCTTGCTTTTATGGCGATATTCTCTTGTATTTACTTGAATGATTTTATCGTTTGTATCATAAGAAGTAATCAACGCACGAATACCAGGGTCAATGCCGATGAAATTATCGTATTGTTGCTCTGTGTATTCACGAACAGGTGTATCAGGTTGTTTCGGTTTTCTCATCTGTAATACAATACTTTTTCCGTCGGTTAGAATCGTAAATCCAAACTTCTTGTTTTTTGTTTCATACCGATTGATATTGAAAAGTTCCCTCCAATACTCTTCGCTGTTTTCAGCAAACTTCTTCACATCTAAACCACTTTCAACCTCACTATTTTCTACTTTTAGTTTCTTTGCTATGTATTTGAGTGTGTTTTCTAAACCAGTATTACAGATGGTAATATGTGATTGAGTAAAACCGTGTTTGTGTGGTAATAAAGTAAATGTTCGTATTCCTTTTGTTTCAGGATATTTCTCAAACTCCTTCAAAATAGAATAGTAAATCTTAACAAAATGATTAGAATGTTTTACGATATTTACTTCAGTTGGTGTGTATTTCAACCATTCACGCATATACAAAATAAATGTATTCTTACCTTCATATTTCGGTTCGTAAATATCTTTCAACCAATGATACACAACAGCATTATCTGTTTCGCCAGTTCGCAATTTCAAATATTTACGAAACCGATTATAAAAGTTCAGTTTCAGGTGATTATTCGCCATAGTGAGTTGTAGTTTATTCAGGTTGGTAATGTATCCTAAACACAAATAATCACGAGCAGGTAAAGCATCAGTCATATACTCACTCATCTGTGAAAAACTTTCATATAGTTCGGTGGTTGTATCAGTGGTATCCTTTGTATATTTGAGTTGTGAAACCATACAACACGATTGATAAAACAGATTTTGTTTTATTTCAGGTAATGGTTTGTGTTCTTCCAAAAGACGAGTAAAGTGGAAGTTTATCAACTTGTAGGATAAGAAACATATGGTATTTATCTTGGGTAAAATATCCTCAACAATCGTGTCTGCTAAAAGATTGTTTTTACAGAATGATTTCCACGAAGACTTGATACAGGTAAAATCTGTATTTTTGTTTGCTTCCTTACGAAGTGATACGTCATTTCTAACAACCTTCTCCTTTGGTTTTATTATGGCGGGTTCCTCATTTTTCTTCTTCACCATTATATACTTACTAAACATTTTATTTTTAAGTTGTTTATTAATAAACAAATAACTTACTTATTCCTAAACATTATATACTTTATTATAAAATTGATTTGATTAGTATATAATGTTAGTATGTAATATATACAATATGTCTGTCGGTTCTATTTACAAAATACAGTTTCCTAATGGAAAACATTATATTGGTCTAACGCGTCGTTCGTTGGAAGACCGGCAAAAACAACATACACTTTGTGCGAAAAATGGTAAAACACAATGTGTATATAACGCTTTACGAAAATACGATATGGAAGATACTTTTGAACTTGTAGAAATAGATACAGCAGATACGGTTGAAGAATTATGTAAAAAAGAAATAGGATATATTCAAGAGTATAAATCTTATTATATGGATGGAAATGGATATAACATGACGCTTGGTGGTGAAGGAGTTAATGGTTATGTTTATACAGAAGAAGATAATCGCAAAAATAGTGAAAGACAGAAAAAATATTATGAAGATAATCCAGACGCAAGAGAAAAATGTAGTATATTACATAAAAAATATCATGAAGAACATCCAGAATTAAGAAACAAAATGAGTGAATTAAAGAAAACATATTTTGAAGAAACACCCGGAGCAAGAGAAAAAAATAGTGAAGGCTTGAAAAAATATTATGAAGAAACACCCGGAGCAAGAGAAAAAAATAGTGAAGCACAGAAAAAATATTATGAAGAAACACCGGGAGCAAGAGAACAAATTAGTGAAGGCTTGAAAACATATTATGAAGAAACACCCGGAGCAAGAGAAAATATTAGTGAAAGACGGAAAAAATATTATGAAGACAATCCAGAAGCGGGGAAAGAGCAGGGGGTGAAACTAAAACAATATTATATAGATAATCCAGAAGCAAGAGAAAAATGTAGTAAGGTACAACAAAAACGATTTGTAGATAATCCAGAAGAAAGAGTAAAAATTAGCGAAAGACAAAAAAAACGATTTGAAAATCCAGAAGAAAGACAACAATTGAGTGAATTAAAGAAACAATACCACATAGATAATCCAGACGCAGGAAAAGAACAAGGTGAAAGAATGAAACAATACCACATAGATAATCCAGACGCAGGAAAAGAACAAGGTAAAATACTGAAACAATATTACGAGGACAATCCAGAAGCAAGAGAAAAATGTAGTGAGGCACAGAAAATATATAACAAAGAACACCCCGAAAGAATGGAACTATTAAAAGAAGCGCGGAAAAAATACTACAAAGAACACCCCGAATCACTAAAAGAATATGGAGAAAAAATGAAAAAATACCATTCAAATCCAGACAATAAAAAATATATATTAGATAAAAAGGGTAAAAATAAACAGTTTGATGTATTTACAAAAGATGGGACATTTCTAAAAACATTTACTTACCAATTTGAGGCAATAGAATATTTACAAACAGAACACAATATAACCTCTACTATCAAAATAGGTGAGGTGTTGAGAGGAACAAGAAATAATTCCGCTGGATTTGTATTCAAATATCAGAAATAATCTTATATATTCTATATTTTGAGGTTGATATAGATTTTCCGTTTTCAAATCCAATCAATATAGGCGATGATTCAAATGTGTATCCTTGCTTTCTTAATATACCACGCAGAATATTTATATACGGTCGCTTACACGTTGCGTTTGGTTTGAAAGGTGATAAACAACTGACCGCAAAATACTTTTGTATTTCATCTTTCATATCCAATATTTTTGTTTGCTTATCAGTATCATTTTCTAACACATTCAATAAAATAGAATGATTTTCATCTAATTCTAAAATGCTAATTAGTCTATCACATACATCTTCTCTTTCTGTATGATATTTCGTTTCTAATTTTTCACGCATTAATTCAGTTATAGTATAATGCGATTATGTTTTTATGTGGTTATAACTTCTTATATTTCTTCAACGTTCTCCTACGGGTTGAATGTTTTGATGGTATTTTGAATTGTTCCTTATCATAAGCGTAATTGAAATAGTTTTTATAATTTTCAGATTTTACTTTTGCGATTGCGTTTCCCACTGATTTATTCAATTCATTATAACGTAATACGCTCTTATTCGGTTTGAGGTAATGTTTTACTTGGTTAAAGAACGCTTCTATGGGATTAGTAATAGGTGTATATGGGACGGAATGTAAATATTGATTACCACTTTCGGTAATAGCGTCCCATACATAATTGTTTCTGTGTCCTCCAGCATTATCCATTACGATTAAATGGTCTTTGTATTTTCTAAATATGTATTCTTTCATAAACTCAACCAATCGCTCTTTATTCATCGCACCCGTTTCAAACATAGTCCAACCAATACATTTAGCGTTGCTGATTGCTACTAATAATGTATATTTGCGAAACATAAATGTATCATCGGTTTTGAATATACATCGCTTACCTAATTCACATCTGGAATATTCGTTCATCATAACAGGTCGTATAGCAGTTTCATCAATACTAATAATTTTATTCATATGATATTTACTAATCCCACTATAAAACTTACTCAGTTCGGTTTGTTTGAAAATCGGTTTCTTATACCTAATAACAGGAAAATGTGAATGACGTGTTCGTTTTCTGGTTTTGTTATTATCACGGAGAATGTTATTAAGTTGCCTTGCTGAAATATCTAATGTTTTATGTTTCCTTTGTAGTTGGTATTGTAGTTCATTCATCGTAATCTGTTCGTTTTGTTTGAGTAATTGTATTGCGTATTTGACTTGTTCGTGTGTAATTTTATAGGAAACATGAGAACGGTTATTCCGTGTAATATTATGTTGTGTTTTGTATTTTTCAATCCATCTGTATAATGATGTCTTACTACACCCAAAAATATCGCATACTTGGTCCATACTATTTGGTGTTTCTAAATAATATTTAACCGCACTAATTTTGTAATCTTCTGTTTTATGTTTCATTCGTTGTTATACATTTTGTTCCGTTTTACACCCTTGAAGATTTAAAACGGAACAAAATAACTCATATGAGAACGATGGAGAAATAGTAATAGTAAATGGGTTAAACATATCATATCATATCGTATCATAATGTATTCTATTATTGATTGTAATAATGCTCTCATCGAACCCACACAGCAAGTTGGTGATTTGAAACCCAAATGTATTGATAAAGTGGATTGGACTAACTTGTCTGGAAATCCAAATGCGATTCCTATTTTGGAACAAAACTTGGATAAAGTTAATTGGAGATATTTGTCTCGAAATCAAAATGCTATTCATATTTTGGAACAAAACTTGGATAAAGTGAATTGGGATTATTTGTCTTCTAATCCAAATGCGATTCATATGTTGGAAAAAAACTTGGATAAAGTGAATTGGGGTGGGTTGTCTTATAATACAAGTCCAAATGCGATTCCTATTTTGGAGAAAAACTTGGATAAAGTGAATTGGAGTGGGTTGTCTTATAATACAAGTCCAAATGCGATTCCTATTTTGGAAAAAAACTTGGATAAAGTTGATTGGATATGGTTGTCTTGTAATAAAAGTCCAAATGCGATTCCTATTTTGGAGAAAAACTTGGATAAAGTTGATTGGTATAGCTTGTCTGGTAATCCAAATGCGATTCCTATTTTGGAAAAAAACTTGAATAAAGTGAGTTGGGGTGGGTTGTCTAAAAATCCAAATGCGATTCATATTTTGGAACAAAACTTGGATAAAGTTGATTGGTTTTGGTTGTCTCAAAACCCAAATGCAATTCATCTTTTGGAACAAAACTTGGATAAAGTGAATTGGGAAATGTTATCTAAAAATCTAAATGCGATTCACATCTTAGCCAAAAACTTGGATAAAGTGAATTGGTATTGGTTGTCTTCTAATCCAAATGCGATTCCTATTTTGGAAAAAAACTTGGATAAAGTGTGTTGGAAAGAGTTGTCTTCCAATCTAAATGCGATTCCTATTCTGGAACAATCATTGGTTAACTAATATTCGTTAGTATTATTTATCACAAAATCCATTATCATAATCACATATGGTTATGATAATTGAATAAAAACCCAATTGTTTTACGGACATTTTGTTCCGTTTTAAATCTTCAATGGTGTATATGTTTGTATCCATCGTTGTATTGCGGATTTACTACAATCAAAGATTTTACATGTTTTTCTAATATTGTCTTTATTTTTCAAATAATATTTAACCGCCGATAATTTATAATCATCACTTTTATGCTTCATAATACAATACAAATTTATTATATTATTGTATTATTTTGTCCCATTTTAAATGTGCGAAGGTGTAAAATAGCACTCATAATTTGTGCGGATTTAAATCTTCAAAGGTGTAAATTACCAAGGGTGTAAATCTATATTAGGTACGAATGAACTAGTACCAGATGGATTTGTCTGACGCTTTACAGTGAATGAAAATCCAGATGGATTTTTCAAGTTAGTAGATGAATTCCTTCTATTACTCATTATAAAGTAATACAAGAAAAAAGATTACATAATTGTTTCAAAACCGGCGTTTAAAATCTAAATGTTCATCTCGGTAATCGTTTTGAAACTTTCTTTCAACTCATTGTATATCTTATTTTTAATGCGAGTACACTTCTGTTCAAATGACATATTAGCACATATTAATTTCATAAAGTTATCCATATATTCCAATTGAAACTGTTCATCTTCTAATTTAGTTTCATTCTCCGTTTTATATATATTAAACGTAGCCAACATTTTCTTGTAAATACCATCAAATATACTTTTAAATTCGTCTGGTTTCATTTCTTTCCATTCACGCTCAAACACATATATGATATTGTTCTTTTGTTCGAAACATTTTATTAATTCTAAATTTTCACCAGACTGAATATAGTTGTTTACAATTTCAAATGCTCCCTCGATAAACCCATTTTTAAAAATCAGATGTAAATCGTCACTAGTAATGTGTATATTTTCCATATATGTATGCCAACTATTTGCCAAAGTATCTGTATATGTATCTTGGTCTTGGTCTTGGTCTTGGTCTTGGTCTTGGTCTTGGTCTTGGTCCAATGGTCTATTTTGTTCATTTAACCAACTCAATACATCTAATTTCTTATTTTTGGTATAAATATGACGCTTCAAACTATCCAATTCACTCTGGACAGTATTATATTTTTCTGTAAGAGTAGTAATCATGTCGTATAACTGTCTTGTATTGGGCAGCGTTTCTTCGTTTGTTCTTCGGCAAATTAAAATATGTTTTTCATAACAGCCCTGTCGCTTGAAAATTTTGAAACAACACGGACAATTTATGATATGTTTAGAAGTCATAATGACAGTTTATATAGATTATTTTTAATTAATAATTAACTGTCAATTTTATTATTAATATAGTATATAATTATGACGTATGTTAATGATTGTAGCTGTAATGGAGGAATAATATACAATATATCACAATGTAGAAGTTGTGGTTGTACATATACATGTGACGCGAGTGGTTGTGGTCCGTCAACATGTTCTGCGGCAAATTTAACTGATATTACACAAAAACGTATATGGAATACTGTTCGGGTTCCCACCTCCGAATATGTAATGAATGTATCCTCACTCGAAGTATATCAGCAGCCTAGCCCAACATATAACGGTGTGAATTGGAATCAAATGAGTGATCGTGCGTTACCATCCAATTCGCAAATTCCGAGCATTACCGTTGTTCCCTCACGAGGAAATTCTACTCGTAGTTCATTAACGCGTGATAGACCAGGGTCGCAATCGCCAGGAGGAGAAGGTGTAGATATAAAACATGGAAGTTATGCCAGATATTTAGCTCGATTAAAAGGAAAAGGGCCATTAAGAACACAAAATCCAACTGGATTAACACCTGTTCAAGGAAACAAAACGAGGTCATATGGTATCGCAAATACGAGAGCTTGTTTATGTTTTATGTAAAATGATATCTATATGTAACATTATTATTTAGTTTATAATACAAAAATGAATATATTTATGTATTATATATGCCTGTAAAGATAGCTATGAATTTCATAACAAATTCATCAAATAGTAAACAAATTGCTCCCATACGAAGTTTGACTACTATTAATACACCAACGACACGTTTAAATACCGCATCTAGATTTAATATGAATGCTATTTTTGCGGCAAGGGGTAAACCATGTGGATGAGGAGGGGCTAGGAGATAATCGATAGATTGGTTTAATTTATTTATCATCAAAGCAATAAACAATATGTTTTTGTTTGGAATGACGGTGTTAACTTGATGTATATTTTGAGTTAACACTCGAACCTGTCTTTAATATAAATAAATAAATGTTCAATGTAATTCAAAAAAACGAGCAGTTTTTTTCAACTTCTATAATAGGTGTGGATTTTACAACTTTATATAACGCATTACACGATAGAAATATAAAGGTGAATATATGGGATACGTCATGTAAAACACGGTTTCATTCAATCATTCGAACCCATTTAGAAGAAATATTTACATCATTTATCAGTAAAATAATCACTAACGACCCGGACGATTACTGTTCTGGCATAAAAATATTGAATGAATCGTCCACACACACATCGTCCTCTTCGGCGTCGGCGTCGTCACCGACATTAATTACAGCACTTTTACAAAACCGAAAACCTACAAAAAGTCGAATTGTTGTAATATTTTTTAGTTATTCTCATTTAAAAAAAACCTAGCAAGATTATATATGGACTCATTCCTTTTAAATGTCAATGATTATAATGATAAAGAATTAGAAGAGATATTATCATTGTCGTATCCATACCAACAAGAGGATATAATAATGAAAAAAAATGAGTTATATGTGAAATTAGTAGATGATAATTCTGTGAATGGTGAAATGAAAGCAAAAATAACCAATTTTTTAGACACAGTTTCACTTCGATTAACAAACATAATCTCAAATGGGATTCAACTGAGTACGACCAACTCTGAAAAGTTTCGTGATTTAAAAAATACAGTCGTTGAAGTCAATGACCATTTCATAATAAAAAAGGAGGAAGATATCAAAGCCGCGTATAATTCCAAGCCGAGTGACGGACTACATCTAGGTAGTATGGGTGGAGCACCGCCTGGAATTATAAACCCCATCAATTATCGAACAATTAAGCGAGCAGTGAATATTGATTCTAGATTTAGACCAAATTACTATCAAACGTCGTCCGCAGACCAGAAAATAACGTTGCCATATAAATTTGACAAGGTTGTAAATATGAGATTGGCTTCGATTGAAATACCTCTCACATATTATGCTATTAGCCAATCGCTTGGAAATAATGCTTTTGTGGTAAATTGGAATAATTCAGGTGGAGTATTTCAAAATAGTGCGCTAGTCAAACTTCCAGACGGAAACTATGAAACATACAATACAAATATTCCCAATGGTTCGGGTGGTTCTGAGATAGAATCGATTTTAAATGCTGCTTTAGTATCATCCGTCGCCCTTACGCCTCCAGATGCGACATATAATGGAGTTACTATTCAATCAGACGTATCATTTAATTTGCGATATACAGTTGATTCTACAAGTGGTAAAAGTGTATTCGCACTGGATGTTTCAGGTATAACGCAAAGTGAATTGGTCAGTTTGGTTAATTCTGGACATTTAGACTATCAACTTGTATTCGCAGTTGATAGCAATGGAAGTACCGAAGTGAATCAACCATTACCATTTTTTTTAGGATGGGAATTGGGATATAGAATGAATATGTATGATAGCGGTCCAGGGTCGGTTGTTGGAAGTAATATCATATTACCAGCAGCACTCGTATCTGAAGGTTTATTCTATATAAAAGGTCCACAGTACATATTTGTAGCCATAGATGATTATAATAATAATGTAAACAATTACTACGTGTCAGCATATAGTGATTCTATAAATAATCGAAATATCTTGGCCAGAATTAATTTATCTAATAGAGGTAACGCCGGAGGGGTTTATCAAACATCCGAATCAGACGGGTTTTCTTCCCAAATTAACCGAAGTAGAAATTACTTTGGACCAGTGAGTATAGAAAAATTGAGAATAACGTTATATGATGAATATGGTAGAATAATAAACTTGAATAATATGGATTGGTCATGCTCTCTTATGTTTGAGTGTATGTATTCTTAGACTCATTTGTTGGTAATGTTACTTACTTACAACGAAAACTATACGACGTTATACATTTACCCAATTTATGCCAAATAGTTTGTTGTTCCCCTAGCCCTAGAGTTTTATTCAAAATACGTTCGTCTGGGTTTTTATCAAGCAATGAATCGTGGGTATTGTAATATTCTAACCAATCATTGGGGGATTTTTTTGTTCCGCCATTATATTTTACAGCCAATTTACACTCACATAATAACTCGCCAATTGATATGTCGTCTACAAATACATCCGCTAATATGCGGCCATATTTTTCTAATGATACGTTTTGTAAGTAGACAATTTTGTTAAACGCAAGGTCGTATACTGTTTTTTTTGCCATATGTGCGCATATTTGTTCATTCTGATTGTATGTTTTCATTTCGGGACAATCAATTCCATTGATTCTTACGGAGAACCGATATACAGGAGAGTTCTCATAGGGTAGTTTGGTTGCTATCGTAATTGTATCTCCATCATACACTTTAATAACTTTTCCATATGTAATGGGTGGTATATAGGGTATAGTATCTTTATAATTGATTGTATCTAAGTAGTCGGTCATAATATAATTTATGTAAATATATGTAAATTATATTCTACTTCAATTATTTACTAAATTCTGAATTGTTTTGATTATACGTAATTGTATTTACACTCATTTTTGCTAACAATATAATTATATATATATTGTTATTGTAAATCTATTTAAACAAACGTTGTGTATACTTTATATACATGACGACTAGTCTTACATTACAAACAGAAAGAGAAATTCGTTATGAACAAAGATGTCAGAAGAAGAGAATTGAACAACAAAATATGGATAGGGCCAAGAGATTTGATAATAGATGTGGATTGAGTAATGAAACGTCATGGGAAGTTAGTAATGCTATTTCACTACTCGCGCAAAAAAAGAGGAATGTTCCTCTACTAACTAGTAGTACACGCAGTTCATATAATTATTTATGTGTTTAGATTTATCTTTTCCCATTATCTTTTCCTGATTTCCCGGTATGATTTTTTTTAGAACGTTCTTCTTGTAAATTTTTCAGATGATTTTCTTGGCAATGTTCCTGAATACGGACATGCTTGGTACTGTGATTTCCATACAATTCGCGTGTACGACGTTCCTTGTCCTTCCCAGTTTTGCGTGGTTTGAATTTAAAATCCATTTCTTTCTAAACTAAATATGTAAAAATTTTTTCAAATAATCATACTTCAATTTTTATTCGTTAATAAAAAAATTGAAGTTAGGATACTTATAACTCCAGATGACATCAACTTATACTCGACACAGTATTTCAAATATGTCCGTCTTCTCCGTTTGTATTCCACGTATCTTTAATAACATTCCCAATAAAAAAATAATTAGCACGTTTGAGAACTTAAAACTAGGCAAGGTAAAAAATATGGATATTGTTTGGAAGACGGGAAGAGATGGTAGTTCGTTTAAGATGGCGTTTATCCATTTTAGTGAATGGAATATGAATAGTTCTGCTGCTATGACTTTTAGAGAGAATGTCGAAAATCCAAATATGGAAGCCAAGTTGGTATATGACGACCCGTGGCATTGGATTGTTCTTCCTAACAAATCACAAGTTGTCACCAATTCCTATGTCAATGAACCGATGAAGAGAAATAATATGGTTTTTGGCATAAATACATGGAACGAACGCATTAGTAACTTGGAAGACGAAATGACTTGTATTTATGAGGAACTCTATAAGAGAGAATACATTCCCGTAAAGTATCGAACTATGTGCGATTGGGATAATGATATCGAAACCGGAAATATCTCTACAATGAATGCTACTGCTGCTGCGTCTCAACATAGTAATATGACGCCACAATGTATGTCTCCTCTAACTCTGGCTGACTTAGAAAATGACGATGACACTGAATTACATACACCTCCATCAAGTAGAGCAACTGTTGTTCCAGACTATGACGATGATTATTATTACTCTTCTAATTGTTCGCAAGTAGAAATACAAGTACATGATTGTGAATATCATTCAGACGATATTAGTGAAACATATTATGAAACTGAACTTATAAATAGAGTAGATACATTTAATAACTTAATTACTAGAAGTGAGAAACATTGGATTACTGTAAACTGCTGTGGAAATGCTTAAAAATGTGGACCAACACAAAAAAAAACGAAATAAATAACGGGACGTGTAAATTTGTATTTTTTTACGGCATCTAAATACTATATAGTTCTGTTATTTCCAACGACATGGAAACATTATTATTGTTCAAATCTACGACGTTTCCATATTTGTCTAATATCTTGATTCGAAATTTATTTAAATTAACTGGTCCAAGATAATCCCGTTGTTTAAATATTTTATCACTTGCTGTATGTAACAGAATCGAATTAAAAGATTCGGTAATTGAAACACGTCCTAATATATTGTCTCCAAGAGAATTACTACCCGTTGTCGCAATAATAGATTCAGTAATAAAATTTCTATTAAAATCGTCAATGGAAATAAATATATAATGCATATGACTATTTCCATACGACGATTCACTTTGTAATACTGCTTCATATGTTATTATATTATTACCATTATAAACATAATCAACATACGTGTCGCTTCGATGAACTTCATAATGTCTTTTTGTAAAGCCTAAAAAAGTACCCAATGAATATTGTCTATGTTTTGATTCGTTATTAGTATAATATTTTATTGTATTATCTTTCTCTACACCACAACTGGTTATAATACTGTCTCCAAAATCTATAATGTAATAAAAATCAGGCGAATAATATGACTCGGTAACATCATATATATTCTCTCCTCCATCTATATTTTCGCGTGTTCGTATCATTGTTTTTGTAGTAATCGGATTTATCTGGCATATTAAATATTGTAATCCGTTTCCTTTATTATACATATAATTTGTTAGTGCTACAGCAAAATCAGATGCCATATAATTACCGGACGGTAGTACTATCGTATGAACTGTGTCGGGGAGTCCTACAATGTTATACGTTTTTATTATAAACGTGTTTGATTTGTTTAATTCAGATATGGAATGCCACATAACGGGTAGTTCTAGTGATACTAATTTGATAGATACTACCTTGTGTTCAGTAGTTGGAAGAGACCATATAAAATTACTTGACATAGATGTACTATAATCCTCTCGAAATTCGCTATCTATAGAAATTATTTTAGTAATCATTCTTCGTTCTATTGGATTAATTACCCCTGTTGGGTATTTATATTCGTGTACATTTAATACAGGTATTATTTTTTCAGTCGTTACACTATTATTACCGCCCTGTAATTGGTTTTGACTTTGAATAATATCATAATTGGACGGTTTAAATTGTACTGCTTGACGAATAGTAATATAACTTAATAACTTATCATTTACACTATTTAAAAATCCAATTAATGTATTGATGGTATCTTGGTCGTCGTATTTATACTTGCTATTATTTATCATTCTTGTTATATGGCTGGTTAATTCCGATGACGTTATGGTATTTATGTCCCCTGTATATTTGATTATTTTAAACAACTCATCTTCGCTATAATTTTCTACATCTAGCTCGTACGTGTTTTTAATCATATATAATTATATTATAAATTTATAAATAATCCCATCTTTTATACGCGACGTTTACACATTTGAATATTATTGTCTCGTTATACTATAAATAATTTTAGATGGTTAATATGTTTAAGTCTAAACCTAACAATAAAGGTAGGAGAACTTTTTTTGATAATGACGATAGTGATACATGTTATATTAAACATAGTTCTACGTCACGTACTGCTGTAATTAGTAAGGAGTTGTTTGATTTTAATCAGAAAATTAAATATATTTCACTTACATTGAATCGGATTGTATATTTCGATTATAATATAGATTGTAATACACTTAAACGTGAATATAATATCATAATATTTGAATTAAATAAACTAAAACTATCCTCTAGTCCGAACTATCAAGTTATACTTAATAATATTATTACAACATTTGAGTCTTTACTACAAATATACAAAAAATATATTGAAGATGTACATGCTGATAATATAATTTTACCTGACCTAACGTATGATAATATAACTGAATTGGAATTATTTATTGCTTCATTGCGTGAAGTATCTATTCCATTAATATACAATGATAAATGTCACCAAGATTTGGAATTAGTTTTATTCAAATTATATTCATGTGTAGGTAAAGATTTGGAACATTTGTTGAAATTATATTCATCTGGTAATTTTGCTCAGTTACATGAAGAATTAACATATGAGGTTTACAGTAAATTATCAGTGGCATTGTTTAACGAATCGTATGAAGACTCTTTTGGATATACAAAGGTTTGGGAAGTTATAAATAGTTGTTTGGATGGGTTGTATAAAACCACGCTTTTAGAAAAATCACAGCGAGATGAAATTTATATGTTGAAAGCAAAAATCAAATTGTTAGAAACACAATGTAATGGTGGTGGCTCAGGAGTTTTGCTAGAAGGTACTGCTACAATGACAGTGTTTGCTCAAATTCGTCCAGAAGTTAAAATATATATTTCCAAATATGGATTTCCAATTGGTGGTGTATTTGATGCTCAGAAATTGGCTGAAATAATTAAATCTTTGGAAGAAGGACCGACTTCATGTGGTTGTGGAGACAATATGGCTCCTGCTCCCGCGCCCGCGCCCGCGCCTGCCCCTGCTCCGGCTCCTGCTCCTGCTCCTGCCCCTGCTCCTGCCCCTGCTCCTGCCCCTGCTCCCGTTCCCGTCCCCGCTCCCGTTCCTAATATATTTGAATTAGATTTACTCAATGGTAAACCGATTATTATTACACGTTCTTTTGTTACCAGTGATGGTCGCGTCCCTGAAAAAATTCTTGGGATCACACAATACGGAAGCGTGGTTGAAATAGATGTAGCAAATAATGGCACATGGATAAAGAGTATTAGAGTAAGAGATGGTAATACAAATGGAATAAATTTCACGATAAATGATACGATTGTAATTACAAATATTCATCAACCTTTGGAAACTATCGAATTGTCTGGTTCAATCCTAACTAACAATACAGAATTTATAGATGCGTTAAATAAAGGGGAGGAGTATGTATTGATTGACGCTGATGGAAATACTAGTATGGTAGAATCTTCCAACGCTTTGACCGATTCTTTGACCGGTGGAATCTATTTCGATGACGCTATTACGAATGATGTTCAAATGAGGTCTGGTTTAGATTTAGGTAATGTTCCAGGTATTACGATTGGCGTAACATGTACAAAAGCAAAAAATACCGACTCGTTAGGATTAATTAATCCAATCTTAAAACTTATCGTTGAAATAGACAGAAAAACTGTTCAAATTGTATTCAAAGAAGGAGATGTGCTTATTATTAAAAATAATTATCAAACCATATCTACGGTGTTAACCGTCGCAGATGTTATTTTATTAAATGGGTAATAATGTTACTAACAAAATGAATCGATGCTTTGAATATGTTTTCAACGATAGTATAACTGAAATAGTTAAATCTTTAGCATGAAATATATATTGAAATGAATGAATGACAATATACTACAAAATAATGTAACGCGTAATAAGGACAATTTAAGGACAATTTAAGGACAATTTAAGGACAATTTAAGGACAAATATTTTTTCTTGGGAAAATTTTATAATATTTTTTTATATTATAATGCCGACAACTATTGTTCCGATAGGTGGTGAACCTACTTTTTACTTGAACGATTTAGCTGAAACAGCCCAGGTTGGTGTATCTGGTGAGAGACCAGTTTCTGAGATGGACGAGAGACCCGACGTTACTTATAACGTAGATGGTGTAGTTAACACCCTTAATGCCGCAGATGTTCAAAAATGGTTTCAATTTATTGGAGGCAAGGCCTCTACTGATGAGACATACTCCAATGGTGGTTATGCTGGTGATGTGATGTTTGGTATTAAAAGTAATACTGATTGTGCGTTTACTGATATTCCATTTGAATCTCCAAAAAATACAACACTTAGATTCCATCAATATAATTTACAAAATGATTATTTAGGCACATTAGCAGAGACAGTATTTGGTTATGCCGAAGGTGCGAATTTATTTTCCAATGTTCCTCAATTAAAAGAAAGTTATAACGGAGCTTTGGTAGAAGTCATTGCCAAAACGAACGCTTTGATGAATGATATCTCACACACCCTAGTCAATGATGTGGATGTTGTTAAGAAATTAGCCAACACTATTCTCAAGAAGTATCCTGAGAGATTTGAATTGAAATTTGGCGCAAAAATTTACACCGACGTTGGTTCCGATAATGTACCAAATGGACACTTAGGTTATGATTCTACAAAAACACCTGGAATAAACCAAACCACTGAAGATTGGGTTGTTCACATCGTTAACGCGCATCCAATCTCAATGGGACCACCACTTTATTCATATGATAAGGCTGAAGTAAAAGTTACTTTGTCTGACCAAAACACAATTGTAGATATGATATTAACAAAGGAGGGTAGTAAGTACAAATTTGGAGATAGATTGATTGTATGTAAGTCAGGTGATTTTTATGACGAGAGCAAACGCTTTGTTGAATTCCCTAGTATATTGGATGTTCAAGCAAATACCCTTAACCAAAGCGGAAATAACGAAGATGTGTTGTTCTCAACTACTGACCCAGCTGGAAATGGTCAAAATCAAGACCATACCGGAACAAACGCTTATATCACGAACCGTTTGTTTTTACCAGGCCTTACCTCCGATGCCACTGTAGTTTGTATGGACTATGTCGCTGACGCAAACGGCATTGTTACTGGAACTGGTTCAACAGTAGATGTTTCTTGTACTCCAATTGGTTCATATACTGATAATTCCAGTGCTGCTGTATTTGAAGAAATGACTGTAACTAAACGTGGTGGTGATTTGCGATATAACGCATACGCCACAGGCGATACATTGACTGTCTCTAAACAGAATGCCACTATTACACATACATTAACTGCTACTGATGCTGTCAAATTAAATCTCGGTGTTCTTACGATTGCCGGCAAAGTAATTGATTCGTCTGCTGTATTTAATACTGATTCCAGTGGTATTGTTGTTGGTTTTAATGTATCCAATAACACAACTATACGCGGTACTGGTGCTATAGTAGACGTCAATACCGATAATCTAGGCACTGACATTTGTTATAATGGTGTTGCTGGTATTCCTCATATTATAGTTAATACTACTGGTTCTGGCTACGAAATGAATGATAGAATTCGAATTACAAATAAGGCAAATCCTACCCAAACAATCGATTTATCGTTGACCAGGATGGACGCAAACTTTTTAAATGGTCTAACAATATTGAATATCATTGACTTATCTGCGACTGTAACTACCAGGTCTATGTATTCAACGGACGGAAGAGTGCCAGAAACCATTCTTTGTACAGTGTCTACTGCTGCGGGTGCTACAGGTGCTATCGCAGAAGTCCACGTAGGTAATAATGGTACATGGGTTAAGAAAATAACAGTCAGAGATGGTAGTTACAATAGTTCTGTAGCCTATTCATCATCTGATACCATTGTTCTTACCAATATGAATGGTACTTCTGTTAGTCAAACAATTGATTTATCGGGTTCCATACTCGATGCCAGTTTTATTCAGGCTTTAAATGCGGGAGAAGAATATATATTAACCGATACAGCCGGTAGCGGTAGTCTAGTAGATAGTTCAAATGCTTTGACACATAGTTTGACCGGTGGTATAGTATTCGAAAATGCGTCAACAAATGATGTTGTTAGTTATGAGGATGCTACTGGCGCCCCCATCGCTTCTGGTTCAGGAGGAGGTAGCGGCGCCACCGTATATGCTTATACTACTATGCCCAATTATGTGAACCCTGTTGTAGAATTAAATGTCTTAAGCCCAGGTAGTGGTTATATGGGGGGTGATTGGATTCGTATAACACATAATTATCAGACAATAATTAAGCAAATCACTAGTGAGGATGCTACCTTATTAAATGGTGAACCAAAGGAGATTAGAGGTATCGACGATCTGCGTACTATTACTTCTGCCCCAATTTTCACAGATGGTGCCTTTGGTTATGCTACCAGCGCAAATAGCACTGGTTTAGGTGCTTTGATACGTGTTGACAGTGATATCCATGATACAACCTTAGTAAGATTAACAGTTATGATTCCCGACTCTGGGACAGGTTTCCAACCAGGTGATGTGGTAATAATACAAAACATCGAAGACCTGACGCAACACATAACATTTACGCTATCATCGACACCAGACTCACAAGATGAACTTGAACTAAATAATATGGATAATAAAGTATTAGATATCCTAATTACTGATATTCCATACTTATTCAGTGGTGGTGTAACTGACAATGTACGAGCTGTAAAGAATGGTGTTGATAACAAATACAGTGAGGCTATCGTAGATATCACATGTGATGGTTCTAACCTAAATTCTAATGGTGTAAATGGTTCAAATGGAACAGACTATTGTGGCGCAAAGATTGAATATATTACATTAAAGGCAGCTGCCAAACCAGGAACTGTAGGAAGTGAAGATGAATTGTACTATGAGGTTGGAGATAGTGTTACATTTACAGTCAATGAAAAGGGTGAGAGCATCAATCGTAGCGTTGCCATTAATCAAGATGAAACTGGCGTAGCTTCTACTATTGGTAGCACCTTCAGCATTAAATATGTCATCACAATTGACTCATTAACACAAGAACAAGCCAATGTTCTAAATGGAAAATTGGTCGGTGTAAATGTTCCCTTGTTACCAGGTGATGTATTAGCTATTAAGTCTACGATTGAGTCTCCTTCAGGAGTTACGGAACAACCTCAATTCACACAATCTTTCATTACCAAGTATTCTCTACGTTAAATAGATTGTTACAAGAAAGAATTTGGGCTGGGACGATAAATTATCAATGGTATAACCACCAATGTAAATAAATAATAAATAAATGATAAATAATCTTAATTTATCATTTATCGCATACCGCATACCACAATCTATATTCTGGTTCAATAAAAAATATCGTGTTATAATAATGGGTGGAGGACTATTACCTGTAGCAATAAAAAACGACAGGCTTTATTTTTTATTTGGCAAAGAAAATGAATTAGATGATACACCAGGTTGGGCTGATTTTGGCGGCGGCCATGAGGAAGGTGAAACGCATTTTGATACGGCATTGAGAGAGGGTTCAGAGGAAATAAATGGCTTCTTGGGTTCTGCGGAACAATTAAGGAAACGTGTTAAAAAGAATAAAATCGCTACTATAAAATTCAAAGAATATTCCACGTATATCTTTAAAATGGAATATGATGAAAGGCTACCGACTTATTATAAAAATAATTATGAATTTTTCTCCCGCTATTTGCCTCATGTAAAACATAAACTGGATAATGGATTGTTAGAAAAGTCAAATATAAGGTGGTTTTCGTATGAAGAATTAAAAAAGGAGAAGAAGAATTTCCGTAACTTTTACCAGAACATTGTAGATATGATTATTAAGCAAGAAAAAGAGATTACTTCGAAAGTATTGAACAAGGAAAAAACTAGGAAGCACAGAGAGAAAAGAAATAAAACGCGCAAAAAGAAATAAAACTAAAATGAGGTAAACAGCTGAATAAATAATTTAAACTAATATTAATGTCACTTTTAAATATTAGTTTAAATACCAATACGTCTACTTTAGAAGCAGGTATTCCAGAATATTTGAATTATGATGTCATGCTAAAAGACCTGTATGGGGAGATAAATACACCCTACAAATTCATTCACAAAATGTTGTCCATCATTCCAGAGCAAGACTTTAAAAACAAAGAGTTCAAGTGGTTAGATGCCGGTTCCGGTCATGGAAACTACAGTATTTGTTTATTTGTCATTCTTTTTAAAAATCTAAAAGAAAGTATTCCGGACGACGAAGAGAGAAAAGAACACATAATTAATCATATGATTTATATGATAGAAATAAATAAAGACAATGTTTCGTATTTAAGACAGACGTTTGGCCAAAAAGCCAATATCGTGGAGGAGAATTATATTCAATGGACCCCTGATTACCATTTTGATTATATCATTGGCAACCCGCCGTATAATTGTAATGGTGTGAAGAAGGTGCCTACAAAAAACTCTACTAGTAAAAAAGAGGACGGGAATACAATTTGGACCGAATTTATTAAAAAGAACATTTCTCTCTTGAAGGAGGGCGGGAAGATGAATGTTCTTATACCATCCATATGGATGAAACCGGACAAGGCGGGTATGTATGAACTGCTATTAACCCATCGTATAGAAAAATTACATACGCTCGATTCTAGCGAAGTAAATAAACTATTCGACTATCATGTTCAGACACCAATTTGTTATTTTCTATTGACAAAGAGAGAAAATGCTGATAAATTAATAACACATAGTCCGAACAATAAGATAGAATTATATGACGAATTAAAACAAGATTATACCCAGTTTACGTTGATAAAAGACATTCCCATTCCTCTTTGTTTTGCCTCCATAGTAAACAAGTTTTTACTATTACGAGAGAAATACGGCAAATTAAATGTAATAAAAACAAATATGCCAAAGAAGGGAGTTAAATTAAACAATGTATTTTCTCTCGACTATCCTTTTCAAAATGTAAATACCACCCTATTAAATAAGGAGACCAAACAACCAGAACTTCAGTTTAAATATAGCAATGAAGAATTGTCTTTTTACGGAGAACCCAAGATAATAATGGCACACAAGATGTATGGTTTTCCGTATATAGATAAAGAAGGTTCTTATGGAATTTCATCGAGAGATAATTATATAATAAAAAATAAAACAATGGGTGAAATGAAACTAATAAAGGAATTTCTCTCTACTGGATTGATTTTATTCTTATTTGAGACTACTAGATATAGAATGCGTTACTTAGAGAAGTATGTATTTGAATTCATTCCCGATTTCTCGAAAATACCAGAGGCGATGAGAATGTTCAGTGAAAAGACAATGAACATATATAAACTAATGGGTCTTACCAAGGAAGAAAAAGAATACGTAGAGAGATATTATAGGATTAAATACAAGTTTTTCGAATAATATGTATACATAATTATTTTATTATGTGTGTAAGAATAATAAACACAATGTGACATACTGATATATGATGAACGAGTTGACATTGTTATTTATCGCAGGAGGAAAGTCATCTAGGTTTGGAGGTGAGCCCAAAATGTTAAGTAAAATTGGTCCAAACGATGAAAGTTTATTTGAAATATCCATTAGGCAAATGATGAAAAGTATTCATATAGTACATATCCATTTGACAGTAAACGAAGAAAACCAGGAAAAAATAATGGAAGAAGTAAACAAGGTAAATCAAAAATACGAAATATGTAACAACATTACCTATAATATTCAAGAAATACCGGCATTTCGCACAAAACCATGGGGAACAGCAGACGCCGTATCTTCCGCAACCAGTTATATTCATACTCCCTTTTTATTACTAAATAGTGACGACCTATATGACGCCAAAACATTTGAAATGATTCGCGCCGAATGCGACACATCACGAAATTATATGATTGGGTTCAAGTTAGGAACAACATTACCTGATAATAAAAAAGCAAATAGAGGATTTATATATGTAAATACAGAAGGAAGAGTGATAGAACTACAAGAAAGGTTAAACATAGACAAGAGCGAATATAAGTTAGACGAGTTAGAAAATCAATATGTGAGTGTAAACCTATTACTATTACAACCATCGGTATTATCGAGTATGGCATCTGTTTTACAAGAATTTAAGGAAATGAACCATAACAATACTTCGGTCGAAGCAATGTTACCCAATTTTTTAAATTTGCTTATTGGTCAAGGCAAACTAGAATTAGAGTTGTTCAAAACAACTGGACTGTGGAACGGCGTAACATATAAAGAGGACATTCAATCGGTTAGAGAAGCCTTTACGAATATGGCATAACAAGAAATTGTGCTTAAAAAAAGGAACTAAGAAAAAGGCACTACCACTATCCAACAAATAGGTTTCGTCGAATAAAAAATAGTAGCAAATAAATATAATGGATAAATACTTTGAAGATACATATAGAAGAAATTGTAGGAAAGAATTGGCAAATTACTTTTATCAAAAGATAAACGAGATAACATCGGGAACAGAAACTAACAATCATATTTGGGCATTTGTAATAAAATCGCTACATTTTACACTCGCCTATTTGGCCTATTTCATATATTTGTTTGCGCCATTGTGGCTAGGTCTTATTACGTTGGTAGGGTCTCTCTCTGTTTGGGGCTTATTCATCTATTTAAAAGGGTGTTTTGTTTCCAATGTGGAATATAAATTGAATAGCGAGAATTTTATAAATGTAGTAGACCCCTATTTAGTAATGTTTGGGTATCCGATTAATGAAGATACCCGATATAGTGGAACATTACGACTGGTGATATTATATTTTAGTATCGCATTTGCCATATTATATTTTCGATTAAAAGGGAGACATTTGGCAAAAAATTGAAAACGGAAATTTATTTGTAATATTGATTAACACTTGACGAATGAATATTAAAACAATTGCTACGACTCGATTTAACGAGAAAACATATGAGCAAAATGTGAACTATAAAAAGAAGTTGGGACAACTCGCTTGTTTATATGGAACGCCTATAAAAATCAAAGAAACGATTCCTCTAGAAAGTCAGGTATATGTCATTGAGATGAATAATTCCACGAATAAAATTGAAGGTATTGGACTGATACAAAACCGTCTTATTTTGGATAAAAATTATAGAATATACGATGATATGGATTATAACCGTTATATTTATAGAGGCAGCAAACATTTAGCTGCTTCCCAAATAACAGACGAGTATGATATGCGGGTAATTAATGTATTGGAACAATTGCTCTTTAAAGGCGAACGTCATTGTAAACGCGCTCAAGGTATAACTGCCTTATCCGACTGGATAGTATATAACAAATATGATTTTAATTTCGCCCAATGTTTTAATAAAATGTTTCGTACATATTTACGGACGAATGAACGAATGAACGAATGACCAACTTCAAAAACAGACAGACACGAAATACAATTATAATTATAATTAGAATATTTTAGTAATATTATATTTTTTAAATTAAAAACTAATTACTGAATCATTATATACAATTATTATAATGGATTCAACCGATATTGATTTAAATATTGATAATTATAGTCAAGAGGATCTTCTATCATTATTAAATTTATCAGAACGCGAACAAGTTACATACGACGACATTATAGAGGCTACTACTCCTCTTATCAATCGTTATACACGCGAAGACAACTATGATTTAGCCAATTTTTTCCAACAAGCTCAGAACCAGCTCTTGGAAGATATTGATTATGACGAACCCGAAAACATTCAATACAAAGAAACCTCCCAGCTAGGAAATCTATGGCAGAACCAGTCTATATCTCAAAAAGAGACTGACCCGAATCAGGCCAATAAAACAACGGATAGAAAACAGCAAGTTCAAATATTCAAACAAAATGATCATTTTGTTATGAACAGAGACCAATTAGGAGTCAATAATACCTATCAGTTGCCTGTCACACAAGGACAACTCAACCCGAATCTTAAAAATACGACTTCGCGAATAGTGAGCATAGACAGTCAATATAGAGAAAACATTGCTCCTTTTAATCCTGACCCAGACAGCGTGACATCACCTACTAATTATACACTCGATTTGAGTGACCCGATTCACAATGCGATTAGTATCAACGTTACTGCCTATCAAATACCCTATACATGGTATCTTATTGATGCTGAATGGCGAAGTAATAACTGTTTTTTCATTGATAGTAGTGCGGTTTCTATAGATTCTGGTAATTATTCCCAAACGCAATTGGTTGAAGCAATTCAAACAAGTATATCTGGGTCAATGTCAAACATAGACATTTCATATAATCCGATTAATGGAAAGACGACTATAACAAACAATACTAGTTCTCCTATTACAATTACATTTTACGACCCCACAGGACAGTTGTCATGCGACCCAAACTGTAAGACGACGCCAAAATTTAATAATAATTTGGGTTGGATATTAGGATATCGTGGTAATACGACTGTTCCAAATACAGACCCATTATATGGTGAGATGATATACACAGTGGCTGCTACCGGTGGAAATATCAGGTCCGAAGCATTTATAGATGTGTTCGGACCCAAATACTTTTTACTAGTATTGGACGATTACCAGCAAAATCATTTGAATAAAGGTCTTGTCGGAATTACACCCACTCAAAAATATGTTGAAATTCCTAATTATTGGAACGCTGACTTGGCTACTTCTATTACGGGATGTACGAATGCTGAAAATTCAAGTAAAAAAACACCTAGTTATGTTCAAAACGCACCTAGACGACTTACCCAGGCTCAATTATTCACACTTAATTCCACTACACAATCACGTTCTCAAACACAGCGCAATCGTTTATCTGCTCCGACAAACACGAATGTACTGGCACTTTTACCTTTACGTGGCGTGAATAGTCTATCTCCTGGGAAAATGTTAATTGACGATTTCAATTTGGATGACGCGGAACGTGTTTATTTTGGGCCGGTGGATTTGGAACGATTTCGTGTTCGTCTTGTTGATGACCAAGGATATACTGTTAATTTAAATGGTAATAACTGGTCATTTACTATGGCCATCACATCCCTATACCAGTATTAACTCTGGCTCTGGCTATGGTTCTGTCTAAGAACAGATTTTCCATACTCCCATAGGACTATCCCTCTCTAACTCGAGATTGTTTCCATCAATATCATAAGCTTGACCTCCTGTATATGTCCCGAAGATTTGTACATAAATAGTAAGCCCAGTACCTACGACCCATTCTACTACATATTTTACTCCAATGGTAAGTTGTATAGGGGTGAATATAAATTGAATGTCTGGATAATAGTCGCTTTCATCATACGGCTCAATTATTGTACCATACCCTGATGTAGCCAAAATAGTTCCGGATAACGCATTAGGATTAGTAGTTTCGTTATTATTCACAAATTCTCTTAAATTTACATAACTTGATTTAATTCCATTTATGAACTGTTGTCCAGTACCACCAATAGATGTAGTTGTTATTTTTCCAACCATAGCTGTTTCAGGCATTGTAAAACTCTGCCCTCGCGCGGTACCAGTAGTACCATTAGTAGGTGTATCATCACCATCATATGTATAAAAAATATTCGTATAACAATCAGCTGTTGGTTCTGGTTCCGGCTCAGGCTCAGGCTCAGGCTCAGGCTCTGGTTCTGGTTCTGGTTCCGGCTCTGGTTCAGGTTCTGGTTCCGGCTCTGGTTCAGGCTCAGGCTCAGGCTCAGGCTCAGGCTCAGGCTCAGGCTCTGGTTCTGGTTCTGGTTCTGGTTCTGGTTCTGGTTCTGGTTCTGGTTCTGGTTCTGGTTCCGGCTCTGGTTCCGGCTCTGGTTCAGGCTCAAGCTCAGGCTCAGGCTCAGGCTCAGGCTCAGGCTCAGGCTCAGGCTCAGGCTCCGGTTCTGGTTCAGGTTGAGGCTCAGGCTCCGGTTCTGGTTCAGGTTGAGGTTCCGGTTCTGGAGCCAAAGAATTTATTACAATAGTAGCAATAATAGAACCAGATGTTAATGTAACACTTATTAGAGTACTATCTATATTTAATAAATCAGCATATAGTTGTACCAAATTATTAATAATATTGTTCTGGTCAACAGAGGATATACTAGATAATGTATTTCCTGGTACAGTAATTATAATTCTATAATCTTCTAGATAAGTTATATTATTATTTATCGTAGTTACATCCGCCGGAATAGTTACAGTTGATGTAATCGAGTAAATATTTACATCAGAAATATTTTTAAAAACTGATTTTACCTGAATACTATTTGTAAATAATTCTAGTTCTTCTAACATAGTTAGTTGTTGTATTCCAGCTAAGGATGCCACGTAGTTATTACAACAGTCAAATGAAAAAGAGTTTGGATAATAATAGTTTCCAACATAGCCATTTTTTGAGTGAATATAATTCTTGATATATCTTTCAGTTAACGGTATAAGTTTGCGATATTGTTGATAAGCGCGCTCATCATTAACATAACATATCCCTTGATTGCTTATATTATTACCATTATAAAACACATTATAACAAGGGTCAACGATAAGTCCCTGGTCTGAAGGGGGTATTAATCTGGGATAAAGTTGGTTAGCAAGAATATGTGGAGGATAGGAAAAAGTGTTCGCACTTCCATCTGGATGCGAAAGGATAGATACAACACCGCTTAAATCCATTTTATAAATAGATCCGGACCACAAGTCTTGAGACTCTTTAATATCAAACGATATAGGTTGTTCTAAATATTTACCGTTAGTAACCGATAATAAAGTATCATAACTCGTTGCGCCAATTAGACATTTTTTTCCGTCACGACTAATGTTTACATCGCCAACATAGGTCCCTTTATTTTGTCCGCTAGGAGTTGTTTTATGATACACGCCACCATTATTGGCCAAATCGACGGATGCTTTAAATATAGTTTTTGCCTTTTTTCTACCGATGTATTGGCCACCATTTAAATCATCACTCTGATTTTTAAAACAATTTCTATATGCCATATAATATATTCCGTTATATTTTTATGAAAAAAGAAACAAAACCCCAACAAACCAATAGCAACTATTTCAAATATGATTGTTTTCTTCTTCTTGTTCCTCCATCCCATCACCAATACCCTTTCTCAAAATACCTAAGCCTATGCCTTTGCTCCTCCCTCTAATTGCTTTATTTTTTTCTCTATTTTTTTATTTATTTTTTGCTTCAATAATCTCAATTCCCCATAATTTATCACAATTCGCAACTTGTTATCTATGGAATTTGTACATTGTCTACATATAGTATATTTACTATTATTATAGTGAGGAAAGACTTCACAACAAGACTTTGATAAACAGACTCCCTCACCACACTTGTTACATGCTTCTTGAACAGACAATTCATCACATTCATTACATCGTTCCTCTTCCTCGGACACTACTCCATAAGGTCGTGTATTACGTTGAGATTTAATATCCATAGTGCGGTTGTTTATATCACATAAACTATTCCAAATGATACATACAGTTCATTTATCAAAAACCAAATCAATTTTAATTTAGAACGTGTATTTGCGAAAAAGCACTGTTCATCGTACACAACCAGTTTTTATACATGTAGAGTATAAGATGCGCTCGTATACACAATAAAACATGTAAAACACGTAAAACACGTAAAACACGTAAGGCATTACATTGGGCAGGATGGAAAAAGCTAGCGCCTCAAGGAGCCGCAAGAACGCGTATGTATAAAAAGTGTGGTAAAAAATGTTTTTTAGGAACAAAAACAATCGGTAATAAACAACATCCCAATTTTCCCATATGTACAACCGACACGTGTAAAGTAAATAAGAAGGGAGTATGGGCTGCTTACATTAGAGCAAAGGAATGGGGCAAGCCCAAAAAATCATATACCTCAAAGAGAAGTCGACCTGCTCACAAGCAAAGCTATTACGCTAAAATTGCTAGAAGAGCCAAACGAATGCTCGAATCGGCCGGCGAAAACGTAGGTGTAGGTAGGTAGGTAGGTAGGTAAATAAATAATATTGCCAATATATATACATATGGCATCGACCCAATTATTGTATCCTTTTCCGATAGCTACAAAAAACAAACGCTTGTGTGGAGTAAATCAAAAAATAGCGCCCGGATTATCAAAAAATGTAGCATTTAACCTACGACAATTCCAAGGCAGTAAAAATAGAGCCGTAAATACTGTATAACACTGTATCTAATTATATAATATGAAACCGTAATAAATAGTAATCTATATTATTATTTATTATTATGCGTTTTGAAATTACAGATAAGAAAAAACGTGATATATTTATTACGATATTCAATCATTTAAAGAATTTTACCGAGTCATTAGTGCTTAACATCGAACCGAATAGATTATATATCCAAGGAATGGATAGTAGTCATATATGTGTATATGAATTAATTCTTCAGGCTTCGTGGTTTCAAGTATGGGATATAACGGATTCCCAAACATTTGGTTTGTCGCTTCCCATCTTTAACAAGATTCTTCACATTTGTTCTGATAAACAATCTATTCAGATTCACAGTGAGAATGACGAAGATTTGGAGATTGATTTTACGAGTGATGAAAAGGGTGAATTTAACAAATATCTTAAGATGCCTCTAATGGATATAGACACAGATATGTTACATATACCATCCATGGATTATGAGGTGGATATTGAAATGGACTCTAAGAAATTCAAAACTCTAATAGATGAGTTGGCGAATTTTAACGAAACCTTGAATATTACATGTGATGAAAATCAAGTCTCATTAGAGTCAAGTTCAGGTGAAGGAACTATGAATGTAGTGATTACGCCAGATGATATAGATTTACTCGCGGTTGTGGAAGGAAAAGAAATCAAAACGTCTTTTGGCATCAAATATATTGCGCAAATGTGTCAATTTTACAAATTGACGTCGTGTTGTGAGATTCATATTACAGAGGATATGCCTCTACAATTGAAATATAAATTGGACGAGGATTGTATGATGCGGTTTTATCTGGCCCCCAAAATAAACGACAATTAAAATATCGCTTAAAAAAAGCACTAAGAAAAAGGAACTAAGAAAAAGGCACTACGACAGCATATCGACAATTTGGTCATCGCCTTTGAATAGTTGTAATTGTTTCATTTCACTTGGGTAGAAGAACTCGACGCGTTCATGAACATTCATTTCTAAATTGGGTAAATCGAGAATTCGACCGATGAAAAAATGACAGGTTGTATTTTTTTCGGTTACGGAGGTAAATGTTACGAGTTTAGTATGAATCGCGATAGAAAGATTGAGTTCTTCTTGCCATTCGCGTTGAAGGCATTTTTCTAATGATTCGCCTTTTTCTAATTTACCACCTGGAAATTCCCATATGTTTGGATACGGGCCACTGTGATGGCGTTTTCCCATCAATATTTGCTTATGTTCATTATACATAATTCCACAAGCAACGTGCTTCATAATAATAATGTAATAAAAATACATTTAAATACATATCGGCATATAGATGTAGATGACTGACAATAAGATAATTCACAAGTGTTCGAAATGCTCAAAGACATATAAGGGTGTTGCTTCTCTTCACAAACATCAGGATAAGTGTCAAGTAGAATCGAGTGCCGTCCCTCCGACTGTGACTAATGCGACCAATAAGATTAATATTAAGCCAATGGTTAATGCGCCGAAACAGTCAGATGCTGTTCCGATGATTAACCCACCCCATCCTTCACATATGGTAAAGGAGAATAATTATGATATTAATATGACATTTGGAAAAGATAACAAAGTTCAGGTAGAAGTAAAGAAACAACCCACAATGAAGTATGATGTCACAAGTGACAGTGGAAGTGAGACTGAAAGTGATGATGAGACAGGGGAAAAGGTGTTAAAAGACATTTTGAGACCAAAGGTATCCCCCACATATCAAGCTGAAATAGATAAATTAGAGAACCTGATAGGTATGTTTAAGACGCTGCCTATATCATCCGACCCGGCAAGGAAAGATTATACCATTGAACAACTGAAGGCAACTGTGACTATTTTAATGACCCAAAGCCAATCTCTTATAAAGGAGATGAAGCAAATGTCTCGTAGAAACAGCTACTACAAGAACAACATAATGTTGGCTGCGTTCATATTGGATAGATGTAGGATGGAGGTCCCTGAAACAGATGAAGAGTTTGAGAATATGTTTACTGAAAAATAATCATTGGAATGTATAAATATTTATATTTAGATATAATATAATGGCTTCTTACAAGAAAAGAACACAAAGAAAACATGGTGGTCGTAAGAGACGCGCGTCTCATTCAAGAAGAGTAAAGCGCGGAGGTGTAAAACCGGAAGACATGGATATTGAAACGGGTATTTCTGACTTACAATCAGCAGAAGAAGGTAGAAGTCAAACACCTCCTCCTCCTATCGATATGGGTATTCAAGAAGAAGGTCAATCCGAATATAATCCCGATGCTGACCAAATGGTTGGTGGTAAAAGAAGATCCAAAAGACATTTCAAAAAAGGTATGCCTTCCAAAACACGCAAAGGAAGAAAAGATTTTGTCACGCATAAAGGCGATAAATATTTCCACCGAAAAGGTCGTAGACAATCCAAATCTCAAACAAAGAAGTCATTTATGGCCAAGCTTTTTGGGATGTAAAGACGATACATATTTAGACATCAATATGAGTGATATGAAGTAGTATATGTGATTTTTTAATAAATATAACAATATATGTGGTATTGTTATATTTTAAGGAATAAATTAGAACAGTTTAAGCACAATACTTATAACGGTTCTACAAATCATCCGATGAGACGCCTTAGACAACACAACGAAGAAATTAAAGGAGGTGCTAGGGCGACTCACGGCAAAGGGGGTGCCTGGGAAATATGTGCCATGTTATCCGGCTTTCCAGACCATATCAATGCTCTTTCTTGTGAATGGCGTATGAAATGCCCATCCGGAAAACCAGGCAAACGAGAATCGAAATATCAACGTGTTCATGGGCGTATCAGTTCTTTGAATGAGATATTACCATTAGAACGATGGACTGGAAAATGTATAGTCGACAACTGCGATTTCAAATTCAAGCTACATATCTTAAAAGATGTGTTTGGATATTTGGATATGACATTGGTTCCCGAAAATATAGAAATAGTAATCGTTGAAAAAATAGATGAAACTTGTATTGAATTGGAAAAGGATGTATATGAAAAAAATTGAAGCAATCATTATCAGTAAATCAACGATAAGATTAGTTAAAATGGACGAGCATAAAGCATTATTTGAGCGTATTACGAAGAAGTTGGACGAGGCGGTGAATGAAGAGTTCATCAAGTCCACCAAAACAGAAAATGGAAACACGCAAATTAGTGAGCGTGTAGTGATTGAAAAAATTAGAGAAGTCCTTGTCTCACTCGAACTTTCGTTTGAGGAAGCGGGAAGCCAACAGTCCAAGGATTTTAGAAATGTTGGAGGAATTGGATTAAATCTTGAAATAAAGAAGACGGACAACACAGTCATTTATTTCAACGATACCTGTCCGTCCAAAGACATTTACTACGTCATCTTCTTTACTGGAAAAGAATATAAGCGCACACCAGACAAGAATATTCTTCCTAGATTACTCTACATCAATGGACACGAGTTTGTCAAGGACTCCCCTTGGATTGCCACCTACATTGATGAGTTGACGGCATTGAAGGACAAGTATGCGCGTGGAGTAAACAAGAAAAATTTGGCTGGTATTATGGAGGTGTATCCTCGTCCAACATTCAAGGCAAATATTGCCAGGTTTTTGGGAATGAACCTACCACTACCACATCTAGAAACCGCACTTAATGAGGATGATTTAGCAGCAGCACACACTTTAATGACACTGTCATCAGGTGTTGTGTAAAAAAAGAGACGAGTTATTAGAATTTATTAGGATTTTGTTATTGGCAGTAATTTACATAAGTAAGATTTTTTCTACGATTTGTTTAATAAGAGGAGGTGGAACCGCATTTCCGATTTGCTTGATTTTTTCTTTCTTATTACCAAGTAGTTTGAAATCCGACGGAAATCCTTGAATCTGTTTCAGCTCATCTGGTAAAATACATCTGATATAATACCCATTTTTATTTTGAAGGGGAACAAATAATCTCGGTTGATGGTCGTATGTACATATAATCGTCTTGCTCGGCTTTCTAATATCGATAATCTCACAATGAATCGGCGAATCACGCTTAGAGAATGAAAGGAGCGAATGATGAACCTTTCCAGCATACTCTTCTCCGCGTTTTTTCGCCTTGAGTTTTAGATAGGGGTGAATATTGGAGGTATCTTCGCCCTCATCATTTTCCATATCGGTAAGAATACATTCTGGTGGAATCGTCGTCATATCAAAATCATCTGGTTCTATCCGAATGGCTCCTTCCATACTGAATTGGATAATGTCTTTTAAATGGGGCAAGTTTGTCTTTCCATTATTCAAAGGTTCGGGAAAGACGAATGTTTTATTTAAATCCTTGCGAATACCGACATAGACAAGACGTTTTCTAAGTTGTGGAACACCATATTGGACCGTGTGACAAACTTGATATGTGACATTGTATCCAATATTATCAAATTCCGACACAATAACGTCAATGTAATTTTCTCCAGTAGCTGTTTTCCTATTAAGAAGTCCATCCACATTTTCTCCAATGAAATATTTTGGTTTGATTAACATTGCGGTTCTAGCAAATTCTCGAAATAATGTGTTACGTGGGTCGTCTGGTAATTTTTTACCCCCATTTGAGAAACCCTGGCAATTATGTACAATTATATTTTCTACAATATAACTGTTATCATGTTCCACTTCAAAATTATAAACGGGTATATTGTTCGTCTCTTCCTTATCTATTTTAAATGGAGCGTACCAAACATACCCGTTTTCTATAAATGAAGATTGTTTTCTTAACAAATCTTTTTCATATCCTCTGATACAATACGTGTCTCGTTGATTAACCGTGCGTCCTTGAATAACACAAGTTTTGGGTCTAATTGTCTTTTCAATACCAAATATATATCCTAATTTCAAATAAAGACGCTGTAGTCCAAATGCTAAATCATAAGATACAGTTGTAAAACTTGTTGCGCCACTCTTTTTAATACATCCATCTGCTCTTCTATACCCCTTTACGAATTCTTCGATAAATTCAGTTGGGGCATCTTGGACCCACTCTGGTATTAATTTTCCATGAGCATATTTTCCAAATAGTTTTAAAACGTTATACCATGTGAAATCAGAACAACCAAACGTTTTACATTTACCAGCATTTTTTTGTAGTTTATCTGTAATAGGAAGAACCTTACTAATAATATCTACTACTTCTCTCTCGTCGTTATTATTTATAGCAAAACGAATTGTATGACAAAGTCTCCCATCTGACTTTTCTGTATCTTGTATCCAGCCATCACCAATAAAATAACCCATCATAAACCATTGTTCCGGCTTATCCAAAGTAATAGATACCGTATCATTTCTATGTTGATTCACTTGTTTACTGAACGATAGTTTTGGGATTATTTTATTCGTGTTAATGACCATTCCAAAATAGTCATTCATAGTAAGTTCCTTTGCTGATTTCCACAAAGGTTCGTTGTATGAAATGTCATATTTATTAGTGGAAGTGTTCCATTTTTTTACTCTTTCGCGAACATAGAATGGATGTTCTTCTGTACAAACAGTTGTTTCTGGATGATATTTTATTTTCAAACGAAACATATCCCCATTATATTGTTTTCTTTGTAGATTTACTATACTTTGAAATGTTCCTGTATGTGTTAATAATTTGTCTTCTAGAACAACATTTTCAATATTCTTATAACCAGATTTGGTAAGAATTTTCGTGCCAGCAACAAAACAAGGATGTCCAGCAAAGATTAAATCCACTACATCGTTGTAGGCACTAAATATATTATCTGGAATTAATTGAATATCACCTTGGTCTTTTTCTTTCTTTTGATTCGGGTCAAATATGAATGTGGAATGCGGGAAATTTAATTTGTGAGAGTTTATAGCAGCTTTATCAAATTCATTAAATGCGATTACGTCAAACCCAGCCAGTTCCATACCGAGTGTGTCGCCACCCATACCTGAAAATAGACTCATTGCTTTTGGCTTTACGCTCATGTTAATTATATATGTCATCTTATTTCTATATAATTAACTCTATCAATTTTATTCGAATTCCACAATTTTAAATTTATATTGATGAACACTCGAATGAAAATAACAATGGAAATAATAATTCATAAATATTTCAAACGTTTCAATACGTTTTTCCTTCTTCTCAATTTCAGTATGAATGTATGAATCGTTTGTGAATGGGTCTTTCCAAAATGCGAGAGAAAATGGATTTACTATATTCCTTTTGTTTTGTACTTGTTTATTTTTCAAGAGATTAATATTAAATTGTAAGTTTTTAATGTCGACATCATATCCAAGATATTTTTTATAAAAATAGTCGTTCAAATCTTTACAAACTCTATAGTTTGATGGAAGTTCGTTTTTGTGTATTTTTCTAACTTTTCTAACTAGAGAAATGGGGAGATATGCTTTCGTATATCGAACTAAATCGGTGGGTAACCTATTAATATATTTTAATAACCTATCCTCATCGACATTCATTGACACTATTACTATATTGTTTATAGAAAATGTTTTTATTATGAAAAATAGTTAAATATAAATACTCATTATTTATTACTACTAGTCAATGACGGAAAAGGATACATCGCCTGCGGCCACTACAAAAGTGAAAAAAACTAGGCTCACCTCAAAGCAAAAAGCCCCGTCTATAGTGCTGGCTCCCATCCAATTAAACTGTCTTGAATTGTTTGCTGGTTGCGGTGGGTTAGGATATGGATTTCATAAAGAGGGATTCAATATAGTCGCTTGTAATGAATATGACTCTCAGATAGCAGAAACATACAAGGCAAATTACCCGAATACAAATGTCATAGTAGGTGATATTACCAAACAAGAGGTGAAAGAACTAACATACGAGAGTTTCAAAGACAAGTCGTGTGATATCATATTAGGAGGACCGCCATGTGTTGCTTATTCCATGTCGGGACATCGTAATTCGAGGGACCCAAGAGGCCAACTTTTTAAGGAATACGTTGATGTAGTAAAACACATGAAACCCAAGGCGTTTGTAATGGAGAATGTAAAGGGAATTTTAACAATGCTACATGATAAACCGCATTTGACGGATGAAGAGAAACAACTGGCTGATAATTATTATAGTTTGGAAGAAGAAAAGTTGGAATTATTGGCAAAAAAGAAGTGGTTATCATTAAAAGGTGAAACGTGTGACGAAGTAGAGACCAATAAAGAATCCTTGAAGAATGTAAATGCGAAATTAAAACAGATTGATAAATATATACTTACGTTCCGAATGAAAGTAACGGACATTATAAAGGAAACGTTTCAAGAATTGGGGTATCGTGTGGAGATGAAATTACTGAATGCGGCCAATTATGGTGTTCCTCAAAAGAGGGAGCGTGTTATATTTATAGGTGTGATGGATACTATAACCAAGTCAATAACCTACCCAGAAGAGACACATAATAAAGATGGAACCGCAGGAAAACAGAAATGGGTATCTGTCCGGGAAGCAATAGACGATTTAAAAGAGAATGTGGAAGATGTAGCGGGTCTCCAGCATATTTATACGACACATTGTCCTTCCTTTATTGAAAAGATAAAGAATACACCCAATGGTAAAAGCGTGAATCCGAAATATACAGAGGCATTCTTTCGTTGTGAACCAGATGGACCCTCCAATACAGTCAAGGAAAATCACGGGGGTGTATTTATTCATTATGAAAAGAACCGTGTAATGACCCCTAGAGAATTGGCTAGACTACAGAGCTTTCCGGACGATTTTAAATTCAAGGGTTCAAAGTCGAATATATTGGTCCAATTAGGAAATGCTGTTCCATGTGGTCTTTCCCATGCTATAGCAAAGGAAGTAAAACGGCTATTACAATAATCTAGGTATGAAAAATGTCTGACGTTGTCTATCATTTGAACGAACATGTTACTTTATAAAATTGATTTAAACTAATGAACCTATAAACTACATATAACAGAATTAATATGAACCTACAGAAACCGGTTTTAAAGTGGGTAGGTGGTAAAACACAAATAATCAAGGATGTACTTGCCAAAATACCAAATGACATGGTTAATTATCACGAGTTATTTTTGGGAGGTGGGAGCATATTGTTCGCAGTACTCTCGCTACAAAGACAAGGATTAATGACTATTCGGAAGAAAGTATATGCCTATGATGCGAACGAGATTCTTATAAATGTATATAAACATATTCAAAAGAATAAAGATGAATTGTTTTCGTATATATCCTACTATATAACGGAATATGGCAAGCTTGTAGGTGATGTCATAAATAGAAAACCTACTACGATTGAGGAAGCAAAAACGTCCAAGGAGAGTTATTATTACTGGGTTCGTAACAAGTTTAATAATATGGATAAAAATACGGTCGAGTGTTCAGCCATATTTATGTTTCTTAATAAGACTTGTTTTAGAGGTATGTATCGTGAAGGACCAAACGGATTTAATGTTCCCTATGGTCATTATAAAACGACGCCAACAATTGTTACAAAAGTTGACTTGGATAGTGTAAGTGATTTAATAAAAAAGGTCGAATTTATACATAATGATTTCAGGGATTCCATAAAAAAGGTAAAAGTAGGTGATTTTGTGTATTTAGACCCACCATATGCTCCCGAAAATGAAACATCCTTTGTTGGATATACGCTGGATGGATTTACGTTGGAGTCACATAATAAATTGTTCCATGAAATACTGAAGTTAGACCTAAAAAAAATAAAATTTCTAATGAGCAATGCTAGGGTAGAGCTAGTTCTTAATTATTTCAAGGATTATGAATGTACTAATATTGTAGCCAGGCGAGCCATAAATTCAAAGAAACCGGATGCTACAACGATGGAAGTATTAATCAATAACTAAATCTTTCACCATGTCGCTAAATTTGGTATATTCAATATCTAGACTTTTTGCCAAGTCTAGATACTTTTTTTTTGTCTCGGACACTTCGCCGAATATTTTTGTATTTCCATAAATAAGTTCGTGTTCTTGATACGCGACACAAACAATTTTTAGTGGTTTTCCATATAATTTTGGAATATCACTATATTTATACATAACTCCGAATACTTTTTCGCCTGCGGTGCCAGTGGTGGTCCAATTTCGTGTCTTGACTTCATAAATATATTCATCAGTCTCCCAATCAGGCGAGTAGCCATTTTTTGTTTGTGGTTTTCTAGGATTTTCGCCCTTCATTGTCAAGACATCATATACCAACCCTTCTCCCAAAAGGGTTGTCCAGTTTCCGTTATTTGTTTGACCGATGATAGAATTGCCCCATTCTGTTTCTTGTGTTTTCGCGATGGACCGCAATTGCGAAATATTTTTGCCTGTAATTTTTTCAACTTTTGAAGCTATGCCGTTTGGATAAGGGGTTAAAGCCCAATTGATTCGTTCTTTCAATAATGTTGTCATCGTATTCATACTAGTCGAGTTGTTATTTATAATATTAATCGTGGTATATTCAATATCAATTTTATTATCAACTTGAAAAAGAGAACTAAGAAAAAGGCACTAATAAACAGACTGGTGAGAATACATCCCTCGAAAAACGCGAATCACTTCTGAAAAACAGGATTTGCCGTTATTGTACGATATGAAAAGGGTATGTGCCTAGAACAATGAAAGGAGTATTTATAGAAGTGAATGAAACGGTTGTTTAGATTATGAAGGGCTTGCCTACATATGAAGGGAGGCGGTTTGAATGAAAAAAGTGGTTTGTTTTTGATACTAGTAGGTATTTTACTTTTTACCTAATTTCTAATTTGATTTTCGATTTTAAAAAATTACACAAGGTTTTTATGTGTTGTTTTTTATTTTCAGGAAAATGAATTGAAAAAACAGTGAAAATGTGTTTTAGAGCATAATGCTCTCATTTCAAATTCATGAGTTTTTTATTTGTTACTGTAAATTTTTATATATTTATGCGAAAAGGTTTAGGCGTTTTTTTCTGTTCTATACATATAGAACGATTTAGAATGTTTTTGACGCCAAAAAACGCCCAAAAATTTCAATGCGATTCATGTGACTTTGTATGTAGCAAAGAAAGTGAATGGAATAGACATATTATAACACGCAAACACATAAATAGAACGAAATTGAACGGATTGGAACCAAAAAAGATCGATGTATGCCATATAGCGTATACATGTGATTGTGGTAAAGAGTACTCCGCGAGAAATAGTTTATGGTATCATAAAAAGAGATGTACCATCGGTCAAGGAGACAATGATAAAACCAATCTGACTACAACGACTATCGACAAGAATGATATGACACAGAAGTTAGTAGAGTTAATCATGTCGAAAAACCAAGAATTTATCACTGAATTGGTATCAAATATAACTAGTTCAAACAAAGATGTAATGGAGAAGATGATGGAACTAATGCCTCAAATGGGAAACAGTAATTACTCGCACAATACAAATAGTAATAACAATTTCAATATTCAGATGTTTTTGAATAACCATTGTAAGAATGCTATGAACTTGACTGATTTTATAGAATCATTACCAATTACAGCAGAGACATATGATAGCACCATAGAAAACGGATTAACCAAGACACTCACAAATATGATAACCAATGGCTTAAGTCAGTTGGATATATTGGATAGACCTATACATTGTACGGATGCGACACGAAAAACCCTCTACGTGAAGGAAGCGAATACTTGGGAAAAGGATATAGAATTAATACGAATGCTTTTAGGTATAAAAACCCTTGCTAGGAAACAAAGGATAATGATAAATA